>ENA-UOWO01004070-UOWO01004070.1-activated-sludge-metagenome-genome-assembly--contig:-NODE-4070-length-16392-cov-11.353614_pt1 | contig 16392 bp, 13 predicted proteins | sample MGYA00238148_ERZ761564 | MGnify/ENA primary metagenome ERZ761564 (study PRJEB28885, sample SAMN05720194) | activated sludge metagenome | isolation source: Anaerobic digester | place: USA...
GCCGGGCCAGCCGCGCGCGCCGCCGAGCCCCTGGAAATTGTCGAGGATGAGCCGTATGGCCTCGCCGAAGCCGAGCGTCGCTATGCAGAAATAGTCGCCCTTGAGCTTGAGCGTGGCTCGGCCTATCAGCCAGCTGACGCCGGCCGCTACCGCCGCCGCCGCCGCGATGCCCGCGAAGAACGGCAGCCCGAGCAGCTTGGTGCAGATGGCCGCCGAGTAGGCGCCTATCGCCATGAAGCCGGCGTGGCCGAACGAGAACAGCCCCGCGAAGCCCGTGAGCAGGCTCAGGCCTAGCACGGCTATGAGGTTGATGCCCGAGAGCATCAGGATGCCTTCGATATACGCGTCCATGCGGCCCCCTACGCCTTGTCTTCGGTGGTCTTGCCCATGATGCCGGTAGGCCGGAACACGAGGACGCCGATCAGGATGACGAACGCTATCAGGTCGCGGAACTGGCTGGACAGGTAGCCGGCGACCAGGGTCTCGATGATGCCGAGCAGCACCGAGCCGAGCACGGCGCCCGGCAGCGATCCGAGGCCGCCGAACACCGCTGCGACGAACGACTTGGTCGTTATGTTGCCTATCTGCGGATAGACGGTGTACTTCATGCCGAAGAACACGCCCGCGATGCCGGCGAGCAAGCCGCCGAGCGCGAATACGATCATCACGACGCGGTCGGTGTTCACGCCCATCAGGGCGGCGGCCTTCATGTTGTAAGCCGACGCCTGTATGGCGCGGCCCATCTTGGTCTTGTCGATGAAGAGTACGAGGCCGGTCAGGCAGACGGCCGAGATGACGAACATGATCAGGTCGAGCCGCCCTATGGACACCGAGCCGAGCGATATGGACGAACGGCCGAAAACGTCCGGGTAGGTGCGGAAGGTCGGGCCTATCGTCGCTATGATGATATTCTCGAGGAAGATCGAGGCGCCCATCGCCGAGATGATAAAGTACAGGAAGGGCGCGCTACGCTCGCGCAACGGCTTGTAGGCGACGCGCTCGATGACGACCGCCAGGACTGACGTACCGACGAAGGCCAGAGCGAACGACGCGACGAAGGGCAACTTGAGTAGCGTCATCGCGAAGAAGCCGAAGTAGGCGCCGAACATGATGACGCCGCCGTGCGCGAAGTTGGAGAAATTCATGATCGAGTACACGAGCGAGTAGCCGACCGCCATCAGCGCGTAGACGCTACCGATGGAGAGCCCGTTGACCATCTGTTGCAGGAACTGAGCCATAAGCGCTCCGGATTTCAGGCGACGAGGGCCGCCGCTGGGGATAGGGCGGCCTGGGCCCCCCGTCGCGTCAAGGAGGGAGCCCCCGCCTGAGCGGGCGCTCCCTCCGGTCTGCATTCAGTGATTGTTCAGAAATGCTCACCCCGGATCACTCCGCGGCGTATTTCTGCTGGAAGATGTACTTGCCGCCGACGATCTTGATGATGGCGGCGTCCTTGCCCTCGGGGTTATGGGTCTGCGGGCTGATCTTGATCCGCCCGGTGATGCCCTTGACGTCGGCGCTCTCGAGGGCCTTGGCTATCGCCTCGCCCGAGGGCTCGCCGGCGCGCTTCAGGGCGTCGACGAGGAGCACCACCGCGTCGTGGACCAGGTAGCCGTTCAGCTCGGTCTCGATGCCGTACTTCTTGAGGTAGCGGGCCTTGTAGTCGGCCACGTCCGGGTCCTCGTAGTCGAGGTGGTTGACGAAGTAGCAACCTTCGACGGCTGCGCCGCCCATGCTGATCAGCTGGTCGCTCGGCCAGCCGTCGCCGCCCATCAGTACCTGTGTGATGCCGAGCTCGCGCGCCTGGTTGGCGGACAGCGCGACCTCCTTGAAGAAGTAGGGCATGAAGATGATGTCAGGGTTCTGGGCCTTGATCTTGGACAGCTGGGGCCTGAAGTCGACGTCGCCGGACTTGAACGACTCGTCGGCTACGATCGTGCCGCCCTTCTTCTCAAAATTCTGGATAAAAAACTCGCGGAGGCCCTGCGAGTAGTCGTCGGACACATCGTAGAGCACCGCGGCCTTGCGGGCGCCGAGCACGTCGAACGCGTAGCCGGCCGCGACAGCGCCCTGGTAGGGGTCGATGAAGCAGACGCGGAAGTTATACGGCTTGACCTTGCCGTCGAGCACCGTGACCTTCGGGTTAGTCGCGACGGTGGCGATGTCCGGTACCTTGGCGCTCTCGAGGATTGGCGCTATCGGAATGGCGTTGCCGGAGGCGTTCGGGCCGAGGATAGCCACGACCTTATCCTGGCTGGTCAGGCGCCTAACCACGTTCACCGCTTCCTGAGCGTCGCCCTTGTTGTCGTAGCCCACGGCCTCGAGCGTGTAGGCCTTACCGCCCACCGTCACGCCGCCGGCGGCGTTGATCTCCTCGAAGAGCATCTTGACCGTGTTGAATTCGTTGTTGCCCCAGACCGCCTGGTCGCCGGTGAGGGCTCCGAACCAGCCGACCTTGATGACGTCGGCCTGCTTCTCGCCGCCGCACGACGCGAGGACGAGGGCGACTACGGCCGCCGCCACGATGTTCCGTTTGCGCATGGTGCCTCCAAAAATAGATGTTTCTACCTATCGCTATAATCGCTCATTCGTCAAGGTCGCATTTTTATACAACTCTTCTGTATATTTATGCAAGCCCTCCGGGTAGACAACAGGCAGGCTTGCCAAACGGCTCGGCGCGTATATAGTCGAGGTAGTGGATGATGCACGGAGGTTCGCATGAACGAGACGATGATCTTCGGAAACGAGCTACCCAGGCGCGCGCTCAGGAAGGCCGACCGATCGCTCAAGTCGATGGCCAGGCGCTTCTCGTTCGACCCGGCCGTCTATCCCCGACTGAGCGCCGAGCCGATGCCTGGCGCCTACGAGGCGTTCGGCGTGATGAAGCTCGAGGAAGCGAAGCCCGGCGCGACCGTCGTCCCGCCCGACCCCGGAAAGGGCATAGCGCTCGGCACCATACGCATGGGCTTCGGCCACTACCGCATCGGCCTGGCCATAGCCTCGGCCGCGCGATCGATGGGCCTGACGCCATACTGGCTCGACCTGATGTCCTTCCCGGACAGCGCCGCGAGCAAGACCATCAAGTACCTCGAGGACCTGTACAACCTCGGCTCCAGGCTGTCGCAACGCTCCAGGCTGTTCGACCGCTACGTCTGGGATCGCATCACCTCGAGCGCGGCCAGGCGTTTGTCGTACACGGCGCGGGACCGGGCGCTCTCGACTCTGTTCGAGCCTATCCTGCGCGACCTGCCCAAGGACATGCCCTTCATGTCGACCCACCCCTGGACCGGCCAGGCCGCCGTCCGCGCCGGCATGAAGGGCGTCGTCGCGCTGATACCGGACAACTACCCGCTCGCGTTCCATCTGGTCGAGGGCGCCGTGCATACGGTCCAGGCGCCATCGCTGTACATGGGCTACCGCACGCTGCGTGACATGGGCGGCGGCGAGGAGCTGTTCCATGCTCTGCCGAAGGGCGACATACGCTGCGTCGGCCACTACGTCGACCACGAGATAGTCTCGGGCGTCGAGGAGGACTGCGCCGCGAGGCTCAGGCGCCTCAAGGACCGCGGGACCAGGCGCTTCCTCCTGACGATGGGCGGCGCCGGAGCCCAGGCCAGGCGGTTCGCCGATATAGCCCACGCCTGCAAGGGCGCCATCGAGGCCGGCAAGGTATCGCTACTCATAAACATGGGCGACCACGCGGGGCGCTGGGCCGAGCTCAAGGGCTGGCTCGACCGGGACGGCATTCCGTACGAGATGCACGGCGACTGGGTGGGCACCAAGGCCTTCGCGGAGGAGGCGAGGACAGCTCCGGTCAAGGGCGTGCATGTCTTCCTGCACGACAACTTCTTCGCGGCCGTCTATACCACGAACATCCTGATGCGCGTCGTCGACCTGATGATCACCAAGCCGAGCGAGCTGTCGGTCTACCCGGTGCCCAAGCTGTTCATCCAACACGTCGGCCGCCACGAGGTCTGGGGCGCCATACGCGGCTCGGAGCTCGGCGACGGTACGCTCGAGACCGAGTCGGACGCCAGCCTCAGGCAGGCGCTCAGGCTCCTTGTCGAGGAGGACGACCTCCTGGAGATGTACTGCGGCAACATACTTAAAAACTACCGCGCCGGCGTCTACGACGGGGCCTACGGCGCGGTGCACCTCGCGCTGGAACGGCGATCGGACGGGGCTGGGCGGTAGCGGCACAGCATGGCGCGGCCGAGGCGGCCGAGGCTTCTAGCTCCAGCAGTTCCTTGGTGGAGCTCGATACGCCCTCGTCATGACTATCTTGCGCCCGACCGCTTGACGGGCGTATGATCGGACATGGACAAGTACCGATTCACCTACCAGGCCATCCACCGCACGGTACGCGACCTAGCGGATCGCGTCCTGGCGGCTGGATACGAGACGGACATCATCGTCGCCATAGGCTCGGGCGGCTTCATCCCGGCCCGCATGTTGCGTACCTTCATCAATAAGCCCATCCTCGCCGTCGGCATCGCCTACTACGACCAGGATAACCAGCCGACGGACAACCCGCGCAAGGTGCAGTGGATCGAGGAAGCCGAGCGCCAGCTCAAGGGTAAGCGCATCCTGCTCGTCGACGAGGTCGACGACTCCCGCGTCACCCTCGAGTACTGCGTGCGCGAGCTCCTATCCCATCATCCCGAGTCGGTGGCCGTGGCAGTACTGCACAACAAGCTCAAGGAGAAGCGCGGCGCCATGCCGCCCGAGGTCAAGCTCTACCTATCCGGCCTCGACATCGAGGATAAGTGGGTCTGCTATCCCTGGGACGCCCAGGACATAGACCGGCACGACCGCGACGCGGCGACTACCGGACAGGCATGATCGCCCCGGACGAGGGGCGACGCGACGTCGCCGCGCTCAAGGCCGCGCTCCGAAAGTCGGCCAAGGCCGCCCTCGCGGCCGTGACGCCCGAACGGCGAGCGGTAGCGAGCGCCGACGCGGCCGCCCGGGCTAGCGCCCACCCCGCGTGGCCGGGAGCGGAGCTCGTGCTCGCCTTCCTATCGATGCCGTCGGAGATCGATACCGCCCCGGTCGTCGAGGCCGCGCTCGCCGCGGGCAAGCGGGTAGCCGTGCCGCGCATCGACGGCGGCGACATTGCCTTCGTCGAACTCGCGCCGGACTGGCGGGCCTGGCCGCGCGACCGCTGGGACATCCCCGCGCCGCCGGCCGAAGCTCCGTCCATACCGCCGGCCGAGATCGCCGGGCTGGCGACGCTGGCGCTCGTGCCAGGGCTGGCCTTCGACCGGACCGGCGGACGCCTGGGGCGAGGCAAGGGCTACTATGACCGCTTCCTGGCTTCTGTGGCAGCGGCGCGGTCTGCGGCCGCGGCGCGGTCGTCCGGCCCCTCGTCGCCCTTCGTCGCGATAGGCTACGGCTACGAGTCCCAAATCGTCGATTCGGTGCCGACCGACGAACGCGACCTGCCGCTCGACGGACTATCGCTCGGCCAGGCGTAGGCCCGGAGCCGGCCGTTCCATCGTTCTAGCGAACCTGAAGAGGAGATATCGATGCAAGCCAAGAAACGCGTGGCGCTGGTGGCCCACGACAACCGCAAGCTGGACCTGGTCGGCTGGGTCGAGTACAACTGGCGATCGTTGCTCAAGCACGAACTCGTCTGTACCGGCACGACCGGCCGCCTGGTATCGGAGACGATAGAGCGCAAGCGCTCGACCGAGGGCGGCGCCGGGGCTCCGGCGTCGAGCATCACCCTGCTCAAATCCGGCCCGCTCGGCGGCGACCAGCAGCTCGGCGCGATGATAGCGGAGGGCCGGATCGACGCGGTGATCTTCTTCTGGGACCCGATGTCGCCCCAGCCGCACGACGTGGACGTCAAGGCGCTCCTGCGCATCGCGGTGGTCTACAACATCCCGATGGCCTGCAACCGCTCCACCGCCGACTTCATGATCTCCAGCCCGTTGTTCGAGCGGGCCTACGATCCTATCGTCAAGGACTATAGCGCCTATATACAGAGGAAGGTCGACTAGGGAACGCCCACGGTCGCGTTCGGGCCGCCGAGCTGGCCGCAGGCGGCCGCCAGGCCGCGACCCCGCGGCGCCCGAACGCGCGCCTCCAGGCCGCGTTCAGTCAGCGAGGCCATGAACGCGTCCACCTCCGGCTCCGTGGGGGCCCGGCCTATCGGCGCCGTTCCCGGATTGTACGGTATCACGTTGACGAGCGCCCGCCCCGCGGCCCGGACGAAGGCCGCGACGCCGTCGGCCGCCCCCGGCCCGTCGTTGACGCCCGGAATCAGGCAGTAGTTGACCCCGAGCGCGAAGTTGCGCCTGGACGGATAGGCGGCCAGGGCCGCGGCGAGCTCACCGAGGCCGTGAGCCCCGCCGACCGGCATCAGCGTCGATCGCAACCCATCGTCCGGCGCGTTCAGGCTGACCGATAGGCCGAGCCTTCGGTACCCGAGGCCCTTGAGCCGAGCGATGCCGGCCGGCAGGCCCACGGTGCAGACGGTCACGCGCTCCTGGGCCAAGCCGAGGGCCGACTGGTCGAACATCACGGCAAGCGCCCCGGCCAGCCCGTCGAAGTTGTCCAGCGGCTCGCCCATGCCCATGAACACGACGTTCGAGAATTCCCAGCCGAGCGCGACCCTGGCGCTCACCGCCTGGGACACGATCTCCGCTGCCGTCAGGTTCCGCGCGAGGCCGGCGCGTCCGGTCTCGCAGAAGGCGCACCCCATGCGGCAACCGACCTGGGACGACAGGCACAGCGTCGCCCCGCCGCCGGGCGATGGTATGCGCACGCTTTCGACGCTTTGGCCGTCGTCGAGCCTGAAGACGACCTTGGCCGTCGTCCCCGCCTCGCCGCTCTCCGAGGCGACGCGGGCCGCCTCCAGCAGCCCGACGCGGAAGCGCGGGAACAACGCTTCCGCATCGGCGCGAGACAAAAAGCGCCCCGGCTCCCAGCGGCCGTCGCGGAAGGCCGCCCGATATGCGGCGCGTAGGTTGGGGCGCTTTCCCGAGACGAGGCCGCTGGCGGAGAAGAAGGCCTCGAAGCCCAGGCCCAGGATGTCTACGGTCTCGGTCATCGCGCGAGCATAGCGTATATGGGTATCCCGGGTCATCCGGCCGCGGCGGACGAAGCCCGGCGGAAACGGCCGGCGTTCACGACCTGCGCGGATCCCCGTCGTGTACCCAAGGCGCGTACTTGCGATCCTCGAGTAGCGTATGGCGGATGAAGCAATCCTTCATGAAATTCGACAAGCCAGTGGCGACGACGCCCGTACGGATACGCTCCATGAATTCGGATAGCTCGCTGAGAAGCTTCGCGTGCTCGCGGGCGTGCTCCTCGCGGCCGGGGTAGCCGACCGCCGCCTGTAGCGCCTCCTCGTCGGAGAAATGGTCAGCCAGCAGATCCTCGAGACGTTCCAGGACCAAGGTCGCGTCGTTTTCCGCCGCGCCAGTCAGCTCGTCCATCGCCCCGAAGATGCGGCGATGTTGCTCGTCCATAGCGGTAATGCCGAGCTCGTACTCGGGTCTCCAGCGGAACTCGAAGACCGCCTTGACGATGGCCAGCCGGCGCTCGAGCCCCTCGCGGAGCCGCCACAGTAGCGCCGGCCTCGTCTCCACGACGGCGCGCGGGAACGCCAGCCAGGCCGTAGGCCCGCGCCCAACGGCCGAAAACAGCCGCATCGATCTGCAGAGCGTACGTTCGTCGCCGAGCGCCGCGCCCGGGGTCAGGTTCTCGAAGGCGATGCCGCCGTAGGTCAGCGAGGCCTCGCCGGAGACGAGCACGAGTAACTCGTCGTCCGGCGCCTCGGCATCGAGGGCTCCGCCGCCCGACTCTGCACGGCGGGAAGCCTTCGCCAGCCCATAGAGGCTTTCCATCGAGCCGATACAGTCGAAAAGCGGCAGCGAGGCCAGCTCACCCGCGGCGGCCGCACAGCGTAGTATCTCGGCCTCGAGGCCGTTCTTCCTCGCGAACGCCGCGAACGCCTCCGCCGGTAGTTCGACGATGGCCGTGTCGCGCTCGACGACCCAGTCGTCTGGCTCGGCTTCGCCGCGCAGCACGGCGGCCGCCCCGAGCAAGGCGCCCGGCCCGTATGACGCCGCTGGCCCGACGCCGTCGACACGCGTCACCCGGCCGTCAAGGGTCAGCAGCGCGGCCGGAGGCTCGTTTCCGGCGGCGAGCAGGCGATCGCCCGCCTTGCGCTCGCGCCTTGGGCCCGAGGCCAGGGCCTCGATCGCCTCGGCGGGGGCGTCGGGAAAGTAGCCCCGGAGCGCGTCCGCGGCCGCCTCGGCGGCCCAGTCCCGCCGCTCGGGCGCCAGTAGGCTGACCTCGCCGAACGAGGCAATCCTCCCGAAGCCCTTGCCTGACAGCGCTTCCGCCGAGTCACCGTGGCTCAGGAGCAGGTCGCCCGAGCGATCGCCGGCGAAATCATCCGGGTCGCCGTGTATCATGCCGCCGCCGACGTCCACCTTCTTGACGTCCGCCGGCTCGAGGTAGGCCGCCTTGGCGCGCGACGCCTCGGCGGCCGTGAACCCGGCTACCGAGGCGTCGTCCGTGACCATCGAGTCGATCACCGCGAACGAGCTCAGGTCGGCGTAATGGGCGTAGGTCCTATACCCGTCCGCGACGGCGACCCTGAACCGGAGGATAGTCGTCTCGAGCGGGTGCGGCGAGTAGACCGGCTTGACATCGAAGCCGCCGACGTCGTTCCACTCGTCTGGCCGCAGGTCGACCACGTCGAAGAGGCGGGCGAACTCGTCGGCGCCGAGGCCGCAGAGGGCCCGAAGCTTCTCGGTAGCCGAGCGTCTGACCATCGGCACGGCGTAGTACGACAGCCGTTTGTCGGCCCGCATCAGGCTGGTCAAGCCGACGAAGTGGTCATCGTGGACGTGCGTATGGAAGACGCCAGCGAGGTCGCCGACGCCGAGGCCGACCGCGTCGAGGCTCTCCTCGATGTTCGGGCCAGCATCGATAAGGTAGCGGCGCCCAGCGTGGACGACGAGGCTGCACATGCACGGACGCTCCGGGTCCCAGCCGTCGCCCTCGCCGAGATGCACCACGGCGAACGCTTCGTGGCTTATCCGCGATCGGGGCAGCTCGTACGGCGCTCCGTACGACGCTCCCGGCCCGAGGTTCAGGTCGACGTCGACCGCCGAACCGCCGCAGATGAATTCGTAGCGATTAACGCCGAGCCGCCTCAGGAAGGCGCCGCCCCTCAACCCCACGACGGGGCCGTCGATGACGCGGACGTCGAGCAGCTCGTCGACAGAACGGAACGCGCCGAACGAGAATTTGCGCTTCATGCGTATCAGCTCGGCCGCCGCTGTCGGGTCGTCGGGATCGAGCGCCTCGGGCTCGGTGATGCCGTAGGTGCCGGCGTAGATGTAGCGGGCCTGAGCCTCGACCTGGGCCCGGAGCCCGACGAGCATCGGGCGGACGCCGGTGTTGCGCGGGTGGCCGGGCACGATCAGGCCCTGGCGGTACAGCATCTGGAGCACGGGGAATTCGGCGAGGTTCGAGAAACGGCCGTTCTGGATCGGCAGCTCGGATAATAGGATGGCGTTCGGGCCGGTCTCGAAACGCCTGCCGCCCACCATCTCGGATCGGATGACGCCACCGCGTATCATGAACTTCACGACGTTCTCGGGGCAGCCGCAGAGTACGGACAGCCCGGCCTCCGGGATCCCGACGACGGAGACGCCGTCGCAGATATCGTACTTTTCCATACGAAAGCCCCCGATCCATGGACGCGGCGGCTGGGCCGGACGCCAGGCCGCCGCCACCTCGCCTCTAGTATAATGCATTCCAGTCCGGCGGGCGCCCTTGCCTCGAGCCGAGATCGGTGCAACAATGGTCGCAGGCGGCCCCGCGCCGTTCAGGAGGTACCGATATGAGGAAATTCAGTATCGTCGTCATGGCGCTCGCGGCGCTGTCCGTAACGTCCGCCTTCGCCCTCGGCGGCAAGGAGCCCGCCGCCGGATCCGGCCCCGCCGCGGCCGCCGCCATCGGCGCGTCTGGCCTGCCGGACCTCGGCGGGCGCGTCATCGTCGCGGTCACCGAGAACGCCTACACGCCGCTCAACTTCGTCGACCCCAAGACCGGCAAGGCGATGGGCTGGGAGTACGACGCCGTCAACGAGATTGCCAGGCGTCTCAACGCCAAGGTCGACTGGCAGCTATCGAGCTGGGACCTGATGATCCAGTCGGTCCGTGACGGCCAGTTCGACGTGGGCATGGACGGTATCACCATCACCGACGAGCGTAAGAAGCAGGTAGATTTCTCCGACCCGTACATGGTCTCGCAGCAGTTCATGCTCGTGCGCGCCGACGAGAAGCGCTTCTCCGACGCCGCGGCCTTCGCCGCCGACCCCAAGCTGCTGGTCGGCGCCCAGGCCGGCACCACCAACTTCTACGTAGCCGTCTACGAGGTGCTCGACGGCGACGAGCAGAACAAGCGCATCAAGCTGTTCGAGACCTTCGGCGCCACCGTGCAGGCGCTGATTGCCGGCGACGTCGACATGGTGCTGATGGACGCGGCCTCCAGCAAGGGCTACGTCGGGGCCAACCCAGGCAAGCTCAAGAGCGTCGGCGGCCCGCTCGGGACCGAGGAATTCGGCTTCATCTTCCCGCCGGGATCTGACCTGGTCGGCCCGTTCAACGCCGCCTTAGCCTCGATGAAGGCCGACGGCACGCTCGATCGGCTGAACACCAAGTGGTTCTTCGAGTACCAGCCATAATACCGGGCGGAGCGTAGGGGGACGGAGGATGACGAACGGGAGGAGAGCCGCCAGGATAGCGGCGGGCGTGCCGTGGTGGCTCGTCCTGCTCGTCGGCCTCGGCGCCATAGCGCTTGGCACGGCGCTGGCGGACGCGTCGTACCGGGTCATATTCGGCGCCGTGGCCAGGGGCTTCGGCGTGACGATAGGCGTGGCGCTCGCGTCGTACGCGGCGTCGCTGGCGCTCGGGCTCCTGCTCGGGCTGGCCCGATCGTCGCGCCTGCGCCCCCTGCGCGAGGCGTCGACGTTCTATATCGAGCTGGTGCGCGGCCTACCGATGCTCGTCATCCTCTACTACATAGCCTTCGTCGGGGCCCCGGCCCTGGCCGAGGTCCTGAACGGGCTGCTGGCGCCTCTCATCCGAGCCGGCGCCGTCAAGGCCTTCCAGGCCCGCGACTTCAGCTTCGCGACGAGAGCCGGGCTCGCGCTGACCCTCGGCTACGCGGCCTTCATCGCTGAGATCTTCCGCGCCGGCATCGAGAGCGTCGACAAGGGCCAGATAGAGGCGGCCCACGCGCTCGGGCTGTCGCACTCGCAGACGATGTTGCGCGTCGTGCTGCCGCAGGCGGTCAAGAACGTGCTACCGGCGCTGGCCAACGAGTTCGTCGCTATCATCAAGGACTCGGCCCTGGTGTCGGTACTCGGCGTGCAGGACATCACCCAGATCGGCAAGGTCTACGCCGCGAGCACCTTCAAGTTTTTCGAGACCTACAACGTCGTGGCCTTCTTCTACCTCTGCATGACCGTGAGCCTGTCCATGCTGGTACGCGCCCTCGAGCGCCGGCTCAAGCGGGAGAACGCCCGATGAACGCCTTCATACGAGTCGTAGACGCGGTCAAGACCTTCGGCGATCCCGAGCGCGGCGGCGTGCGCGCTCTCGATGGCGTGAGCCTCGAGGTGGCCAAGGGAGAGGTGGTGCTCGTGATCGGCCCCTCTGGATCGGGTAAGAGCACGCTGCTACGCGCGGTCAACCGGCTCGAGCGGCTCGACTCAGGCGGTATCTGGATAGGCGACGACGAGGTGACGGCGCGGCGGGCCGATCTCAGGCGCATCCGCGAGGACGCCGGCATGGTCTTCCAGAGCTTCAACCTGTTCTCGCACATGAGCGTGCTCGACAACGTGACGCTGGCGCCGCGCCTCGTGCGCAAGGCGTCGGCCGCCGCCGCACGGGAGGCTGGCCGGGCCATACTCGAGCGCGTCGGCCTCGGCGACAAGCTCGAGGCCTACCCGCGCCAGCTGTCCGGCGGCCAGCAGCAGCGCGCCGCGATAGCCAGGGCGCTCGCGATGAGCCCCAAGGCGTTGCTGTTCGACGAGCCAACCTCGGCCCTCGACCCGGAGATGATCAAGGAAGTGCTCGACGTGATGACCGCCCTGGCCGACGATGGCATGACGATGATGGTCGTGTCGCACGAGATGGGCTTCGCGCGGGCTGCCGCGGACCGGGTCGTCTTCATGGACCGCGGCAGGATAGTCGAGCAGGGGACGCCCGAGGAACTGTTCGCCAGCCCGCGCGAGGAACGCACCAAGGAATTCCTCGGGCACATCCTGTAGGACAACGGCGCCGCGACAGGCGGTATGGAGGCGCGATGAGCCGCTCGCTCGTGTACCAGACAGATTTCGGTATCTCGGACGGCGCCGTCGCGGCCATGTACGGCGTCGCCCTGAGGGTCGACCCGGCCTTGGCCATCTTCGACCTGACGCACGACATACCGCAGTACAATATCTGGGAGGCCTCGTATCGGCTCGTACAGACGGTCCAATACTGGCCGGCCGGCACCGTGTTCGTGTCGGTCGTCGACCCGGGCGTCGGCAGCTCGCGACGTAGCGTCGCGGTCAAGACAGCCGGCGGGCAGATCGTCGTGACGCCGGACAACGGTACGCTGACCCACCTCAAGCTGCTGCAGGGCGTGACGGACGCTCGGCTCCTGGTCGAGGACGCCAACCGCCTGTCCGGCTCCGAGCTGTCCTATACCTTCCACGGCCGGGACGTGTACGCCTACACGGGCGCCAGGCTCGCCTCCGGGCAGATAGCCTTCGAGGACGTCGGCCCGTCCGTCGAACCGGCCTCCATCGTCGAGCTCGACCACGTGGACGCGGTCCGCTCCGGTGACGCGATCGAGGGCACGATAGACGTGCTCGACGTGCGTTTCGGTAGCCTATGGACCAACATTCCGCATTCGCTATTCATAGGGCTCGGCGTCGACTACGGCAAGCGCGTCGAGGTCGCGATCCGCAACGACACGCGCGAGGTCTACCGCAACACGATGGTCTACGCGCGCTCCTTCGCCGAGGTGTCGCTCGGCGAGCCCCTCGTCTACATCAACTCGGTGCTGAACGTCGCGGCGGCGATCAACCAGGGCTCGTTCGCCCGGGCCTACAACATAGGCACCGGGCTGTCCTGGAAGATCGCCATACGCAGGGCGCCGAGGATAGTCTACGACTAGCGCTCCCGGTACAGGTACTCGGGAGCCAGGTACAAGGCGCCCTCGCCCAGCTCCGCCAGCTCGTTGACAAAGGCTCGAGCGCTAGCGAGCATCGACGACGACGCGCCGCCCGCCTTGGCCAAGCCGAGCAGCGACAGGATCGAGCCTGGCTCGAGCGTACCGGGCAGATAGACCTCGAAACGGCCCGCCGCGCCGAGCAGTTCCTCCATCGCGGCCTTGGCGTCGACGAGCCCTCCCAACGCGTCGACGAGCCCGTTCTCCACGGCCTCCGAGCCGAGCCAGATCTGGCCCTTGCCGAGTTCATCGACCCGGGCCCTGTCCATGCCGCGGCCCTCGGCCACCACATTCACGAAGCGCTCATAGATATACATGATCATGCCGCGCTCGGCTTGGCCGTCGGCCTCGCGGCGCGGTAGGAAGGGATTGCCGAACTCGCCGCTCGGGCCGGCGCTGACGACGCCGGAGCCGACGCCGAGCAGCTCGAGCGTGCCGGTCAGGTTGATATCGAAGCCGGTAACGCCTATCGAGCCGGTCAGGGTACCCGCCTCGGCGATGATCCTGTCAGCGTAGGCGGAGATGTAGTAGCCCCCGGACGCGGCGTAGCCGGCCATCGACACGACGACGGGCTTGCCTGAGTCCTTGAGCTTCTTGACCTGCCTGGCGATGTGGTCGCTCGTCAGCGCGGAGCCGCCGCCCGAGTCGACGCGCATGATCACGCCGGCCACCGTCGGGTCGTCGCGCAGCGCGGCGAGTAGCTCGGCGGCGGACTCGCCTATCGACGAGCCGGCTACGCCCTCGCCCTCGATGATGGAGCCGGACAGGTAGACCACGGCCACCTTCCTGCCGGGCGGAGGGCCCCACTCGAGGCCGCGCTCGCGCGCGTAGGAACGCAGGTCGACGCGGCCCGCGCCGGCGGTCAGCTCGGTAAGCCGCTCCTCGAACTCGTCGCGGTACAGTAGCTCGTCGGCGAGCCCGGCCTCGACGGCCTTGCGCGGATCGAGGTACGGCCCGGCGCCGATAGCGGCCCTGCCGCCGCCCACGACGCGGTCGCCGCGCGCCTCGTCGAGAGAGGCCCAGGCCTGCGACGCCAGGCCGCCGACGTAGCGCTCGATCATAGCGCGCTCGGGTCCCGTCATGGACGGCTCGGTCATCGCGTTGTTGGCCGTCTTCGTATCGTGGGACTGCAGGCTGTAGGTCCTGACGCCTAGCCTGGCGAGCAGATCCTTGAAGTATAGGTGGGTCGACGAGACGTCGACGATGGGCAGGCCGCCGTTCGGGTCCAGGGCGACGAGCTCGGCGCCGGCCGCGGCATAGACGTATGACAGCCGGCCCATCGACTGGGCGAACACGTAGACCGGCTTGCCGGCTACCCGGAAGCGCCCGAGCGCGCGGCAGAATTCCTGGGCGCGCGCGTCGGTATCGAACAGGGGCGGCTCGAACATGGCCAGGGCCCGGATCGACGCGTCGGAGGCGGCGCGGTCGATGGCGGCGACCGCAAGGTCGAACCAGAGGGCCACCTCGTCCCCGAAGCCGGGGTCCATGTCGACGCGGGGCGGATTCGGCTGGAACAGTCCCGGCTCGTCGATGACGAGGACTGACGACCCGAAGACGCGCTCGGCCGACTTGGCGGCCCGGCCGAGCCGCACGGACTGGCCCAGGCTGACGTCGCCGCCCTGATGCATGCCGTTCAGCCGCCCGCCGACCGAGGTCTCGGCGCCGGACAGCGAGACGGCGAAGCCGAGGCCGAAGGACGCGTCGTCGAACGAGTACGAGCCCGAGAGACTGAGCCAGTCGGCCAGGACGAACCTGGCGCCGGCGCCGGCCATAGCGAAGCCGTCGGGGCCGAGCCGGGCGTCGGCGCTCAGCGTGAGCGCGGAGCCGAGCCTCGGATTGAAGGCGAGCGGCCGGACTGCCAGGCCGAGCGCGGCTTCGTAGCCGTCGCCGGACAGGTCGAGCACGTCGTCGACCGAGGCGGAGACGGACGCATAGCCGAAGGGCCTGAGCATCACGCCGAGGTCCTGGACGCCCCAGGCCGACGTGGTCGTCCCGTCCCAACGGAAGCGCAGGCCCAGGCCGAAGGAGCGGCCGAAGCTGAAAGCGCTCGTCAGGGCGTGGGTCGACGAGCTACCGTCGTCGCGGTAGCGATAGACGAGTCCGGGCAGGCCGTAGGCCAGGTCGACAGTCGCCGGCAAGGTACCGCCCGCGAACGAGGCCAAATCGGATACGGCGGCCTCTGCCCGCACGCCGAAGGCGATCGCGTCGGGGAAGAGCGACCAGGCGGCCGGGTTATCGGCATAGTCCCAGACCGTATGCGGGTCGGCGGATCCGCCCGACTGGGCGAACGCGCCGGTCGCGACGACGAACAGCGCCGCGACGGTAAAAAAGCGCCATGGCGCCCGACTATGCTTTCGGTTCATGAACGGTCTCCTCGAGGACAGTATATCGTACCAAAACTCGCTACTACCATATCGCGCCAGACCATAGCCGACCACGTTTCGTTGTCGCTATACTCGCAGCACCATGCCCGTCGAACGCCGCAAGCCTTTCTCCGCCGCGAGCGCGCTGCGCCGCGCCGCCGCCTACGCCGCAAGCTTCCCGAAGCCGATCTGGCTCCTCGTCGCCGCCACTCTGGTCGAGTCCACGGGGCGCTTCATGGTGGTGCCGTACCTGAGCCTGTACATGAAGGGCGAGGGCGTCAGCCTCGGCGCTCTCGGGTTCGTGCTCGGCGCGGCTCCGATCGCCAGTGTCGCCTTCGGCGCCTGGGGCGGGCACCTGGCCGACCGATGGGGCCGCAAGCCGGTGCAGATACTCGGCGTATCCTTGAGCGCCTCGGCCTTGTTCGGCTTCGCGTTCGCCGGGTCGAACGTCTACGTACTCGCGCTACTCAACTTCTTGAACGGCATGACGCGCACCTTCTATCGTCCGGCGACCAACGCCGCGATTGCCGACTTCGCGCCGCCCGAGCGCCGATCGGAAGCCTACGCGCTGCACCGCATCGCCATCAACGCCGCCTTCGGCTGGGGCCCGCTGATCGGCGTCGGGCTGTTCCTCGTCGCGCCGCGGACCGGCTTCATCGTCAGCGGCGTCCTGAACCTGCTCGTCGGCGTGTTCATAGCGCTCGCCATACCCGAGTCATCGTCTCCTTCGGAGTCGGCGTCTCCTCTGAAGTCGGCGTCTCCTCTGAAGTCGGCGTCTCCT
>ENA-UOWO01004072-UOWO01004072.1-activated-sludge-metagenome-genome-assembly--contig:-NODE-4072-length-16391-cov-4.836435_pt1 | contig 16391 bp, 19 predicted proteins | sample MGYA00238148_ERZ761564 | MGnify/ENA primary metagenome ERZ761564 (study PRJEB28885, sample SAMN05720194) | activated sludge metagenome | isolation source: Anaerobic digester | place: USA...
GTTCGGCAAAACTGATTTACTATCTCGGAGGAATAAACAACTGGATAAATCTTTCCTCAAAAATAGAAACATTCAATTATGATATCCGAATTGACCCGGAGATTAACTATGTTTATCAGGCGGTTGCAACAAATTTAAGAGGTTTTTCGCAAAATATCCGCAACGGAACAAATTTCGCATTGATAAATGCCGAACTCCGTTGTCCCATAATTTCCTATTTTCATAAAAAACCAATTAACAATGAGTTTTTACGCAGTTTTCAAGTTATTGCTTTCTTTGACATAGGTAGTGCATGGAGTGGACTTAATCCTTTTGACGGCAATAATGCATACGAAAATGATTATTATGATAATTATCCTGTAACAGTCATAATACATAATGATAATTTCCCAATTGTATCAGGATACGGGTTTGGATTAAGAAGCAGGTTATTTGGTTACTTTGTTCGTGCCGATTGGGCATGGGGAATTGATAACAACTATATTCAACCAAGGATGTTTTACATATCATTAAGCACGGATTTTTAAAAAAATGAAAATGAATGAACTCATTATTTTAATACTTGTTGGTCTTCTTGCTGGAGTGATGAGCGGATTGTTTGGAATTGGAGGTGGAGTAGTTGTAATTCCTGCCTTAGTGTTTATTTTCGGTATGACACAACATCAGGCTCAGGGAACCAGTACCGCACTCTTACTCCTACCTGTTGGCTTACTTGCATTTATAAATTACTATAAAGCAGGTCATATAAATATCAAATATGCAGCAATTATCGCTTGTGCATTTTTTATTGGAGCATTTTTCGGTTCTAAATTGGCTATAAATATGTCCGACCTGACATTAAAAAGAATATTCGCAATAGTAATGATTTTAATTAGTATTAAAATGTTTTTTGACAAATGAAAAATATTATAGAAGAAATACAAAAACTTAGTAATGAGTTTCACTCTGAAATAGTAGGAATACGTAGATATATTCATAAGCATCCTGAAATATCTTTCAATGAATACGAAACAGCTTCTTATATTCAAAAAATCCTTACAAAAAGTGGTATAGAAACCGATGAAAGTTTTGGCAAAAACAGTGTTATCGGAATAATTAATGGAAGCATTCCCGGAGAAACAATTGCTCTGCGTGCTGATATTGATGCATTACCAATGACTGAAAAGACTAATCTGAAGTTTTCTTCTGTAAACCAAGGAGTTATGCATGCCTGTGGTCACGATGCACATACAGCTTCATTAATTGGGACTGCATTGATTTTACAGAAATTAAAAATGCATATCAAAGGTAGAGTAATTCTGATATTTCAACCTGCAGAAGAAAAAATCCCAGGTGGAGCAAAAATTTTAGTTGAAAAAGGCTTGTTAAAAAAATATGATATAAAAAAAATCATTGGTCAACATGTTTTACCCGAAATGGAAACAGGGCATTTCAGTTTTTCTGAAGGACATGTAATGGCGGCAACTGATGAAGTATTTATAAGATTTGAAGGAGTTGGTGGTCATGCTGCATTACCTAATAAAAGAAGCGATACAGTTATGGCTTTGGTAGAATTCATTTATGAGGCAAAACAATTACAGAACAGACTTATTTCTGATATGCCATTTATAATAGCATTCGGAAAACTTGTAGCTGACGGAGTTCTGAACGTTGTTCCTTCCAGATCATCAGCTGATGGAACAATGAGAACATTTGACGAGAATCTAAGAAAAAATATAAAAGAAAACTTAGAACAAATTGCTGAGAATTCTGCTAAAAATCATAAATGCACTTTTAATCTTGATATACGTCACGGTTACCCTAGCGTTTATAACGATCCTAACCTAACAGCAAAAGCTATTGATGCTACAAAAAAATATCTGCCTGAAAAAAACATTGAAAAAATGGAGATAAGGATGACTGCAGAAGATTTTGCATATTATGGACAAGAAATTCCTGCAGTTTTTTACAGAATGGGAATTTTAGGAAATAAAAAAGGAAATATCGGGCTTCACAACGAAGAATTTGACATTGATGAAGATGCTTTAATATACTCTATGGGACTAATGGCTCATATCGCTTTAAATATTTAAACAAAATGAGGAAGTTACCAATAGAAGAAATCGGAAGATTGAGCACTGAGGAATACAAACAAATTAAAAAATTGGAAGTAATTGTTGTACTTGACGATATTCGATCTCACCACAATACCGGTGCAATATTCCGAACCTGTGATGCATTTGCCTGCAAAGCAGTATATCTTTGTGGAATTACGGGAACCCCACCCCACCGTGATATTCACAAAACTGCCTTAGGAGCTACAGAAACAGTTGATTGGAAGTATTTCAATTCAGCAATTGAAGCTGTTAAAGAATTAAAATCTGATGGATATAAGATAATTGTTCTGGAAATAGCTGAGGGAAGCATGAAAATTAGTGACTATAATCCACATACTTCTGATAAAATTGCAGTTATTCTTGGTAATGAAGTTAACGGAGTTCAGCAGAAAATTCTCGATATATGCGATTATTGTCTCGAAATTCCTCAATATGGCACAAAACATTCATTGAACGTTTCGGTAAGCGGGGGTTTAGCAATCTGGGAAATTTGTAAAAAAATAAGGCAATTTTAATTACTTTTAACTTTTCAGCTAAAACACTTTATACGCCGTCCAAGTACGACTATCAACATCATAAATAAAGACCCTTTCATTTGTAAAGGAAAATCTGAACGTTTCGGGTACTATTACTGATTTAGGCAATGCTGTGCTTCCTGCATATTCTCCTTTTGAATTGAAAAACTCTAAAGCATTTTTATCTACATTTAGTAATACAAATTCATAACCTTTTTTACCCGTATATCCAATTGTTGTATAATTATAAGGATCTAGATTATCTGCCCGTAATTTTAGTATAATTTTAGAAATCTTATCTGGATCCTTATAATTGTATACATCTATGCATAACTCTTCATAATTAAGAAAAATGACAGCTTTCTTTTTAGAGTAATATGTACCACAAGAATTATCGTTATATTGATTCATTCCTTTGTGTATTATGTTAAGCTCATGAAAATTTAATTTATCATTGAGCACAACTTTAGCCCATCCACTACGGGAATATCCATTTACTTCAATATTTTTTGTTTTACTGTTATACCACATCCCTCGGCAATCTATTTTTATCGGTTCTGAATAAACCGACTTTCCATTTTCATCAAAAGCCTCTATTGGGAAATCGGCATTTCCAGCGATTACAGTAAAATACAACTTTTTCTTAGGATGCCAAACTACAGCAGAAGCATTTGTCCCCTCGTCTGATACGAAAGTATAAGTAAAGTCTTTGTCAACTTTACTTAATGGTTGAGATGATACACAAATAGAAATTGTTGTCAGCAAAACAAATAAAAATAAGGACTTTTTCATTTTAATAAATTTTAATAAGTACTAATTCTCATATAGTTGATACAGATACAAAAGTAAAATAAATAATAATACAAAAAGTTTAATTAGGATAAAAGTACTACAATAAAAACAAACAATTAATGAGCTGAACCAACCATTTTAAGTTTATCTCCCGTTTCAGACACAATACGTCTATACCATTCTTCCGGCAATGGAGGTTGACTTACAGATGGAGCATGATAAATATAACCATCAGGTACTGCAACTTCGGTTTTGACATTTCCATCCATATATTTTGTAAACAAATGAGCATATAATTCTGTCCATGTTTGATGAGTCTTTTTTGCTGCATAATCGGAATATTTATTAATCTCTTTGATAGTTGCTGCTTTATCATTTTTTGCAATTTCTGCAAATTTTGTATCGTTAGTTTTTATGCCATCAACAAATTCGGTATGTAATTTAGACTGCACTGCTGCAATTTCCGGATACATATCACAATATCTGGTATAGGCAAAATTTGATACCATATTAAAGATCCAGAAAGCTGACTGCATCGTAAAATTCATCATTGAGCCATTACCTTGCTTATAAGGTAACGGAATTTCAGTAATAGAGGCGTACATAGGCACATACACAGTAAAATGAGCATCATCAACAGCAAACCAATTAATTGCACCGATTACATCTGGTAACCATGAGCGGAGTTGAGCAACAAAAGAGAATCCGGTTTGCTGCGTTCCAGTAGCTCTTTCATGTATATAATTATTTCCATCAACCGACCAGGTCATAGGTCTCCAGCGATATGGATTTCCATAAGGACCTGCCCCCATATCTTTACTCATGTCAAGTTCAGTACCTTCGAGATGATCTCCCATAAATTTGAACATATCTGCCTGAGAGATTTTTCTGTCAGGTTTGATCCATAGTGGCATTCTGTTAGTTGCGTAACCCCATTTTCCGTGTTCAACATTTCCTTTGGCATATTCCCAGTATTTATCCATTCCTGATGCAACTGAATTAAAAAATGCCCATACTCGTATCTCACAAAAACGAGCTCCACTAAAATCAACAGGTGCATAAGTATCAGAAAAACTAAATTCTTCATCTTTCCCGTCAAAATAATTCATTTCTCTTGCAAAACTTATTACATCCTTTGAATTAAAAACTGTTTGCTGAGGATTATTCCAATCGTTCTTCTTCTGATAGTCAAAAGTAGTTATTCTGGCTTGATTAGCATGAGCACAAATATAGCCATCAGGAATCAGCATTGCTACCCATACTGCTCCTTTACGTCCGGGACCTTTTCCAATGATCTCAAAAATCCATGCTTCATTTTTATCACAAACAGAAAAAGATTCTCCTGAACTGCAATAACCGTATTTTTCCATCAAATCTGTCATTATCATAATAGCTTCACGTGCAGTCTTTGATCTTTGCAATGCAATGTAAATCAAACTTCCATAATCCATCATTCCTGATAATGTTGTATCGAACAATTCAGATCTCCCTCCGTAGGTAGTCTCTCCTATTGCTACCTGAAATTCATTAACATTGCCAACAACATTATATGTCTGTTCTGCTTGTGGAATTTCACCCAGATATTTCCCTGAATCCCATTCATAAACTTTTAACATAGTACCTTTTGGGTACGTTTTTGCAGGGAAATGATATAATTCACCATATAAAACGTGGCTGTCCGCGGCATAACTTACCATAACTGATCCGTCCACCGAAGCTGACTTGGTAACAATAAAATTTGTACATGCAAAACCCCCGGTCTGAAATAAAGTACCGAGAATAACAATCATTCCAAATAATCTTTTCATTCTTTTATTAATTTAAAGTTTTTACAAATATAATTTTTAAACTCTTAACTCAAAACACTTAGTTGAATTTTAATAAAAATTATTATACAATTGACATATTTCAGAAAAAAATCCTGTCATTTTAAATATACTGATTACATTTGTCAAAAATTAAGCCGTTTATGTTAAATGCAATTACATGGGATGTTGGTCCTAATTTAATAGAAATAGGAAGTTTCCCGATAAAAGCGTACAGCGTTTTATTTGCTTTGGGTTTTATTGTTAGTTACTTTATTGTTAAGAAGATTTACAAAAAAGAAGGAATTCCTATCAGTGAACTTGATTCATTAACAGTATGGGTTGTTTTAGGAGGTTTGATTGGTGCAAGATTAGGCCATTGCATTTTTTATGACTGGGAATATTACTCTCAGAATTTGCTAGAGATAATTCTGCCTTTTAGCTTCTCTCCCGAATTTCATTTTACGGGGTTTATGGGATTAGCCAGTCATGGAGGTGCTATAGGAGTTATTATTGCAATGCTTATTTTTAAAAGGAAGTCTACGAAGAAGAGTTTTTTCTGGTTAATTGACCGTGTTGCTGTACCAACAGGCTTTGCAGGTGCATTAATAAGACTAGGAAATCTTATGAATTCGGAAATTTATGGACACCATACAGAACTCCCATGGGGTTTTATATTTGTCAGAAACGGTGACACAATGCCTTCGCATCCAACTCAGATTTACGAGGCACTTTGCTATATATTAACATCAGTTGTATTACTTAAATTATATAATGTTAAGCGTTTTCGCGAGGCAAAAGGGTTTTTGATTGGATCATTCTTTATACTAGTGTTCACAGCAAGGTTTTTTATTGAATTCATTAAAGAAAATCAGGTAGCTTTTGAAGATACTATGTCATTAAATATGGGACAAATTTTAAGTATTCCTGTTGTTCTCATAGGTATTTTTCTGGTATTCTGGTCATTGAAAAAAAACTCAAAAACTGATATTAGTAATCAACAGCAAACTTTGTAAATATTATGAATGATATAAGTAATAGTAATAAAAATGATAAGAAGAAATATAAAATAATATCAAATATTTCTTTAGCTGTTTGCGTAGCTATGATAATAGTTGGACTAGTTTTAAGATACCTTGGTAATCATGGAGGTCAAGCAGTTATTTTGATAGGATCAATATTGGGAACAGTAGTTATGCTGTTGTCAACTTTTTTCATTGACAGGAAGAAATAGATACAAAAAAGGCCTCTTAATAGAAGCCTCATGTTATTCAGGTTATTGATACTAATAGTTGGTGGCATGAATTTCAAAATATGCCAGAGGATGTTTACAGGCAGGACAAGTTTTTAAAGCCTTTTTTCCCTTATGAACATAACCACATTTGCGGCACATCCATTCTACTTCCTCTTCCCTCTCAAAAACCTTATTGTTTTTTAGATTATCCAGAAGCTTTAGATATCTTTTTTCATGTTCTGCTTCGACTTTAGCAACCATTTTAAAAGTAATTGCAATATCCTTAAAGCCCTCTTCTTCGGCAACTTTAGCAAACTCAGGATAGTCCACAGACCATTCTTCGTGTTCACCCGTTGCTGCTGCTTTCAGGTTTTCCACCGTTGTTGATTCTTTACCTGCCGGATACATTGCTGTTATTTCCAACGGCTCACCGCTTTCCATGTATCTGAAAAACATTTTTGCATGTTGCAACTCTTGTTCTGCAGTTTCGAGAAATATTCCTGCTATTTGCTCATAAGCTTCTTTCTGTGCAATTTTTGCAAACATCGTGTATCTCGAACGAGCCTGAGATTCACCTGCAAATGATTTCAATAAATTCTTTTCTGTTTTTGTTCCTACTACACTCATAATTTAAATTTTAAAGTTATTATATTTTTTAATAGCCACGTTTATATGCTGTTAATTCAGTTGGTTTCAAATAATATACACACACATTCTCGAGAGCCGGTTTAGAATATTTAAATCCGCTTCGTTCAGTATAGTTTTTCATGATAATGTTTAAAATCTTTTCTTTTTCATGTATATCGTTTACAAAAACTACTCTACCCGAAGCCAAAACAGATCTAAACTTCATTGAATACGAGCAAGCAATATTTTCATTTACCACATGTAAGTTATCATCAATATAAAAGGACAAACAAACTTCAGGATTTTCTTTAAGTGCTGCCATTTTTTTCCCGTCTGGAGCCCCGTGAAGATAAATAATTCCATCGGAATATCCGAAATTCATTGGAACACAATATGGTTTATTATCACTTATCAGGGCAAGTGCACATACCTTTGCTTTAAAGATTATTTCCTCTATTTCGGATTTATCTGTTATCAAAAATTTCTTCATTTTCAAAAAAATAGTTCATAAAAATAAACATTTCATTTAGATTTTTGTTTAAAAGAAAAATAATAATTTACTAAAAACTACAATTATGTTAAAATCAAAAGTTGAAAAAATTCTGAACGAGCAAATCGAAAAAGAAGGTTTCTCTTCAATATTGTATTTATCAATGGCAAGCTGGGCAGAGAACAAAGGCATGGCAGGTGTTGCAAAATGGCTATACGCACAGGCTGAAGAAGAAAAAATGCACATGTTGAAATTTGTTGCATACATAAATGAAAGAGGTGGCAGAGCAATAATGCCGGGGTTTGAAAAGCCAAAATCAGAATGGAAAGATTTAAATGTTTTGTTCGATGAAGTTTTGAAACACGAAAAATACATCAGTGCAAGCATTGATAAGATTCTGGAAACGGCAATAAAGGAAAATGATTATGCAACTCAGAACTGGATACAATGGTTTGTTACTGAACAAGTTGAAGAAGAAAGCGCTGCACAGGAAATTATTGACAAATTAAACCTTATAGGAAAGAACAACGTGTATTTGTTTGACAGAGATATAATGTCATTGCGTTCATAGTTTATAATTCAAAGTATCAGTTAAAATTATATTAACTGATACTTTGTTAAAATAGTTTTGTTGTTAAAACATTTTTATCTAGATTTACGACGTTTTTATAAATGAAAATTATAAAACTGCGGTTGCTTTTTGGAAAACAGTTTAATAGGAACATTTTAACAACACTTAAACATTTTGTATGACAAAGATTTTGGCAATTTCGGAAGCAAATGCGATATCATTTCATGCTATGGCTTTAATAGCTATTTCAGAAATATCAATAAACACAAATGATATTGCAGAGATATCTGGATCATCGAAACATCACACTGCAAAAGTATTGCAGAGGTTGGTAAAGAAAGGTTTACTTGGGTCAACAAGAGGTCCCAGTGGTGGTTTTTATTTAAAGAAATCGGCAAAAGAGATATTTTTAATAGAGATACTTGAAGCACTTGAAGGAGAAATTAAAGTAAATGACTGCCCGATAGATAACCCGATATGTCCTTTCGGATCTTGTCTTATGGGTGGAATCTGTACTGAAATCGGAGCGAACTTACTGAGTTACTTGAAGTCACATACTTTGTCAGACCTTATAACTAATATTGATTCGAATCAAAATATATTTAAAAGAATTATAGATATATGAGAATTATTGGATTAAGTGATGCAAACATTATAGGGATTCACAGTATGGCTATCATTGCTGCTGCGGGTTCGGATGGGATAAGTGTTCATAAGATTGCTGATTTGGCGAAATGTTCGAAAAACCACTTAACAAAAGTTGTTGAAATACTCTCAAAAGAGGGCTTAATACATGCTACAAGAGGACCTGCCGGCGGTTTTTACTTAAGTCGGACAGCCAAAGAAATCTATTTAATAGATATTTACGAAGCCATAAGTGGTAAAGTTGATGAGAATAATTTGTGTTATGAGCATTCAAGTAGTAGAATCAAGCTTAACTTCTTTACTTCGATTTGCACAGAATTATCTCAAAAATATCTTAATTATTTAAAAAACACCAAACTTTCTGAAATACAGGGAAAAGCAGAGCAAGTTCTTAGAAAACAGTAACTTTAAACAGTTTTTGAGATAATTCTAAAATATTCAGTCCTATTTCTATTCAAAATTCTTATTAGTTAAAAAGAAGCTCTCGATAAGTTTTGCCACACCATTTTCCATGTTTGAACCCGTTTCTTTATATTCTACTTTCAACTCATACGGGGCATTGGAAACCACATAAGCATTTTTGGGGTTTACAAACTGAAGCATATCAAGATCATAATAATCGTTCCCGACAACAATAATATTTGCCATCTCAACTGTATGTCGTGATTGGAGAAAAGCTATACCTGATGCTTTTGACACTCCTGCAGGTAATATCTCAACCCAAACTGACTTTTTATCAATTGGACTTGTTGCACGAACTACCTTCATATCTGTAAAAACATTTTTTAACTTTTCATAATGATCTGGATCTTCGCATATTACAACAAATTGAGATGCTTTTTCAGGACATTCTTTTATTGTATGTATTCCTTTTGATTCATAAAGCATTATTCTGCTTAAAAAATCACCGCTAGGCTCTTTAGTTGAAAAACAATGGAAATAATGATTCTCCGGAACAGTCAATTGTACCATAAAATCATAGTTATTTTTCACTAAATACTCATATATTTCCTTTGTAGTTTTTGAATCTATCGAATTATGATGTAATAGAGTTTTCTTTTTCCAGTCATATATCCCAATACCAGAAGAAAATATTACATAATCAATAGGAAAATCATCATTAATAACAGTTTTTAAAGAAAATAAATTTCTACCTGTTGCGATAACCCGAATAAGCTTTTTGTCTCCTAGCCTTCTTAGCTGTTCTATTGTATATTCCGACACCCTGCCATTATCATCAGCAAGAGTTCCGTCATAATCCGTTACGAATATTTTCAAAACATCAGTCTTTTTAAATCTTTATGCTATAAAAATACGAATAGATTTAATATTATCAAATTGTAGAAGAAAATAAGCTGCCCTTACAGGGCGTATTTTTATAGGATATTGTAAAACGAGGCGTTGGCGTTGCCTCATTTTAAATTAAATCAGACTTTCAGCCTGATTTTACTTAAAGTGAATTTAGTTTTTGGGAGGGAGACTTGTACCAGCGTCACTATTATATAGATTTAATACATAACTAATTTTGCAAATATCTGCTCTCAGCCTGATTTCACTTAAAGAGTTTTTTGACTTTTATAAATTTTATTATTATTTTGATACAAAAGTGAATTTTGTAATTCTAACCTGAAAACCTGATTTTAGTATTACTACTTTATAAATAAGGGAAATAATAAATAATAAAAAGACAGAAGGCTAATTCTTAATCTTCTGTCTTATAATTCTAATAACTTCTATAAATTTATTTCAAATCTTTGATATGTACCCAGTATAAAACATTAATACCTTTTGACTCACCGGGAACTTCATAAGTAAATACAGGAGCTACAGCAATGACTCTTTTATGGAATTCATCACCTTCATAATACCACTCTTCAAGAAATCTCAATGCCATAATCTGATCTTTTGAGATTGGTATTTTATTAGCTTCCTTAGTTGTTTCCTCTGTTTCTTCCTTTTTTACATCAACATACTCAAATACATACCATTCCTTTTCAAACAATTCAATCAGCGACTCTTTCGGAATTACTTCAAATTTTTCATAATCACCTGTCAAATCATAATAGTATGATACCAATGCTCCCGACTTAACATCATCAAATAATTTTGTTCTAAGTTTATCTAGATCGTCTACCGGAATATTAAGCCAAAACCAGTCTCTTTCAAAATCTTCCTGTGTAACAATATCTTCGTTAACAATTGAAACATCATACATTATTTTATTTGTAATTATTTCCTTAGTTGGTTCTTTTTTAGGACCACATGAAATAATCATTGCCAAACAAGCAATCAAGCTTAGAGATAACAAAATTTTAGTTTTCATAGTTTAAAAGTTTAAGTTAATGCACAAATATAAATATAAGATTTATAACTAAAAAAGATATATCAAAATGTTTTTACAAAATCTACAACAAAATTAAAAATATCTTCATAGGCAGCGAAATTCAGATCATCGGGTACATCTGTTGGCTGATGATAATTACTATTTTCGCCATGAGTACAAATAAACACTGCTTTAACTCCCTTTTCATAAAACGGAGCATGATCACTTGACCAAGTAGCTCCGGTAGATGTCATGTTTTCAAAATACTTTTTGTCCTTATTCATTTCATTTATATGCTCGTCCACATCAGGATATTCTTTTGCATTAAGCATCATCACTCCATTTTCGCCTGTACCAACCATATCAAAATTAAACATGACTTTAATTTTGCTCAGATCAAATTGAGGGTTTTCAGTCATATATGTTGAACCGAGTAAACCTGCTTCTTCACCACTAAATAGTGCAAAAACCATAGTATAGCCAGGCTTTTTTACAGATTTGTAATACTTTGCCAGATTTAAAACCATAGAAACACCGCTTGCATTGTCATTTGCCCCCGGAAACATAATATCACCCATCATACCCAAATGATCATAATGAGCAGATAGTAAAACGACTGAATCACTTATACCTTTTATATATCCTACAACATTCCTTGTTTTATAATCATTGATAAAATCATTGACAATCCTTATATAAACAGAATCTGTATTCTTACTTATTTTTTCAGGAATTACCTGAATGCTAATATAATCTTTTATCTCAGTGCGAGCAGTAAATTTTAATGACCCCGAACCTTCTATCACACCTTTTGCATTAATATAGTTTTTAGCAAATATTGTATTCGCGAAAGCATACAACTCAGGGTTGTTCAAATCTGTTGAGTCTATGCAAATTATTTTTTGCGAATGATCCTCTGATAAGAAATGCCTCAACACCCACTGATTTGTAAGTGTAGTTTTTGTTATCCATTCAACTTCATAATTGCCGTTTGCTTCAGGTGAAGAAGGAATGACAATAAAATCTGAAGTCGGCTGCAATTCTGTCTCTCCAAAAACAAAAACCGGCATTTCTACCAATCTGTTAATACTAATAATATATTCCTGATAAAATGAATCTCCAAACATATTTAATCCGATTTTATCAAACTCATTTGATAAAAAACAAGCTGCAATACTATCGCCGTAATTGACATAACCACGTCCAAAATATTTATCTTTACACAATTCGTTTACAATGCTTTGAGCATATTTCAAATCCTGGCAGTAAGTATTACAACCGATTATTAAAAAAACAACAATAACAATATATTTTCTCATCTGAATTAAATATCTATTTCATGTAACGATAATTATACAATAAAGCGTTCATTATTTTTTAATTATTCCAAAATTACACAAAATAAGCAAAAACTCCTCTGGCTATCAAAAGATAAATAAAAATACCAATAATATCGTTTGAGGTAGTAATAAAAGGACCTGTAGCAATAGCAGGGTCAATTTTTATCTTATTTAAAAATAATGGGATAAATGTTCCAAAAACTGTTGCAAAAACAACAACTGAGAATAAAGCTGCACTTACGGTGATAGTAAGGGCAAAATTATCAGAAAAAATCAGATTATATATGAAAATCAATGAAGCGCAAACCAATCCGTTTACAAGTCCAACTTTAAATTCCTTGAAAAGTTTTCGTGACATACTGTGCAGGTCAATATCACCGCTGGCAAGTCCTTGCACAACAATAGCCGAAGATTGTACTCCGGCATTTCCTCCTGTAGCAACGATAAGAGGTAAGAACAACGCTATGACAGCATATTTTTCAATATCTTCCTCATAAATTCCCAAAATTAGTGAACCGGCTATACCTCCCAACATACCAATAAGCAGCCATGGAATTCGGGAACGCGACTGACGAATAACATTATCCGAGAAGTCAACATCCTGAGTAATACCTGACATCAACTGATAATCTTCTTCGGCTTCTTCACGAATAACGTCAACAACATCATCAATAGTAATACGACCCATCAACCTTCCAATCCCATCAACAACAGGCACTGCTACCAAGTCATATTTCTCCATTATTTTCGCTACTTCTTCACCATCTGCATCAGTTTTTACGGAAATTATATCAGGATCAACAATGCTACTTATTTTTTTATTAGTGGAGCTAAATAGCAAATCCTTTAATGCAACAGTACCTTTAAGAATGTTGTTATCATCAACAACATACAAATAATATATTTCATCGATATCTTCAGCCTGATCCGCATTTCTCCAAGTGCCTGTTTCACGGTAAGGTTTTCGTTTATCGAAACTAATTCCTTAGCCATCAAACCGCCCGCAGTGTCTTCATCATAGTTTAATAAGTCAACAATATCACCAGCTTGTTCAAGGTCTTTAAGCTGAGAAATAATTTCATCAGTTCTCTGATCGTCAAGATCGCCCAAAATATCCGCAGCATCATCAGAATCCATCTGCCCTATCAGTTTTTCAGCAATGACCTCAGTTGGAAGTATAGCCAACAAATCCTGTCTTTCTTCCTCCTGGATTTCAACCAAAACGTCTGCTGCTGTTTCGTGGTCAAGTAATAAAAATAAAAATTTGGCGTCTTCTATATCTATTTCTTCGAAAAACTCAGCTATATCAGCCGGATGTATCTCTTGTAACAAAGATGTTGCAGCTTCCTTATCGCCTTGCTCGATACTTAATCTCAAATTATCGAAGAAATCCTTATTTAATTCAAGAGCCATAATTTCTATTTTAACACTTCTTAGAACTAATTCTCCACAAAATTATAATTATCTTTCAGTTTATAAAATATCTATGAGTAATAATTTATTACATTCATTAAAACTATCTATATCGTTTTCTACAAATTGAAATTTATAATCGTCAACATTGCTGCAAATTTAAAGGTTTCTAACAGTAAAGATTACCTTACTGGAGCGGGGTTAATGTATTTAATTTGAGCCAATTACTTCTTAGTGTCGTTATTTTCGTAGGAATCTTCATCAGGGTCAAGCTTTGGCTTAGTGGTTAATACTTTAATAAAAAAGTACACTGTCAGGGCAGTAATAATACCCTCAGTTGCAAGCATAAAAATTAGTGCTGATCTGTTCATATTAAATTGTCCCTTCTTTTTTACGTTTACGATAGGCAATAAAAACGAGTACACAAATAAATCCAAATAAGCTAACTAGCAGCAGTCTGGACATGTCTATATAAAATACATTGTTTACAAACTTGCCGGTTGAGATTTCGTCGCCAGTTTTAACTAAATCTCCTTTTTTAACTACAATCAGATTTTCTTTATCAAATTCGTAAGTTTTGGATGAGTTTTCATTCGTAGTAATCTGTATATAATTGTTTCGTTCGTCAGAATAAATGGTATCAACGATTCCGTCGTTTTCGGAATAGAATTGAGCTGCGAAATACTCTTTGTTCGGGCCAATGTTTTCCTGACGGATTTGAGCAATAATGCTTTCTTTGTGAAGCTTCCAGCCTTTGAAACTGAGAGTGCTCCAGTCGTCGTTTGCAGGTCTTATCAGAGAAGAAAAGAATACCACAATAAGAATTACCGGAGTAACAAATTTAATAATGTACTTGAAAATAATGTTTACTTTAATGTCACTACCTCTGGTAATTTCGGGCCATGCTTTTTTCATTCCAAAAACCCATGCAAAAAGTATAGACTCAAGCATGGCAAACAACACGAGTGAGACCGTTCCTCCCCAATAATCATATTCGTCAAAAACTCCTTTCTGAAAGAAAATTACTGTTGGTAAGCCAATAATGAGAACAATTGCTCCGAAAGCAGTAGCGGCTCTTGATCTTCGCCACTGGAACTCATCCATAAGGAAAGACATTACAGGTGTTCCCATTGCTAGTGAGGAAGTAATACCGGCAAAAAACAGTAATCCAAAAAATGCTGCACCCGCAATAGCTGCCAAAATTGGTCCCCATTGCTGGAATAAAAACGGCATTGTTCTAAAACCAAGTCCTAATCCTCCGTGAGCGGTTAATTCGATAACTTTATCAATACCTAAATAACCAATAGCGATAGGAATAATAATAGCTGAGCCAAGAATTACCTCCACAAATTCGTTCATCCAACCTGCCGACATGGCATTTAAGGCAATATCATCTTTTTTCTTTACGTAGGCAGCATAACATTGCACACAACCTTGTCCCAGCGACAAAGTAAAGAATATTTGACCGGCAGCGGCTAGCCATACTTTTGGGTTATTTAAAGATGAATATTGCGGAGTCCACAAGAAGTTTAATCCTACGGTTCCGTCATTTATTGCCCCATCAACACCAGCTTTGAGGAATATGGCTTTTATTACCAAGAAGATTCCAAATAATATTAAAAGCGGCATCCCTACTTTTGCTACTTTTTCGACGCCGCCACTTAGGCCACGACTTAAAACCCAGGTATTAAGAACAATACATAAAACAAAAAAGACTATAGCTTCAAAAGGAATCCCAGTTGTAGAAGTGAATACATTAAGATAATTGTCAAAAAATGAAGCCACGCTATGTTGGTCCATTCCAGAAAAAGTCCCAATAACAGAGTGATATACATAAGACATCGACCAACTTTCGATATAGCAGTAATAAGAAGCAATTGCAATATTTGAGAATATTCCGAATACTCCTACATATTTCCAAATCGGGAATTTTGACATTCTATTAAAAGCAAGTGGAGTTGTGTGATGACCAAATTGTCCGCCGTATCGTCCAGTTGCCCATTCAATAAACAAGAGTGGCACTCCCATCAACAGAAAGCATACCAGATAAGGAATAATAAATGCTCCGCCACCATTTTGAATTGCCTGAACTGGAAATCTTAGGAAATTACCTAAGCCAACAGCGTTTCCTGCCATAGCTAAAACCAAACCTACTCGCGAACCCCATTTTAAATTGTTTGTGCTCATATTGTATTCGTTTCCTCTTCAAAATAATTTAAACAATACAGAAACTTCTCATGAAGTTAGAGGATACAAGTTTAAAAAAAAAAAATGAAAAAATATTTTTTTTTCGTTGTTCGATAAAAATATATGTTTTTCGTCACGAGACTTGATTAGATTCCTGCACAAATTCCAAAATACAAATTCCAAGTTCCAACGGCTTTAGCCCTCAGCGAAGCTAAATTCCAAATTCCGAACTCCGAATCCCGAGAAAACATAAATTGCTAAAACTAATTTAATCAATTATCTGTTTTCTATCAAGCATAAAAATGAAAACTGCAGTTAGCAATTTCATTTTTTCTCGAGGATCCTCGAAAAAC
>ENA-UOWO01004076-UOWO01004076.1-activated-sludge-metagenome-genome-assembly--contig:-NODE-4076-length-16385-cov-10.057930_pt1 | contig 16385 bp, 17 predicted proteins | sample MGYA00238148_ERZ761564 | MGnify/ENA primary metagenome ERZ761564 (study PRJEB28885, sample SAMN05720194) | activated sludge metagenome | isolation source: Anaerobic digester | place: USA...
ATCCAATCTCAGCGTCCCAATATTATCTATATAATGGCTGACGATATGGGTTATGGCGATTTGAGTTGTTATGGACGTAAAGACTATACAACCCCCAACCTGGATAAATTAGCCTCACAAGGAGTAAAATTTGTTAATGCTTATTCAGCAGCACCGGTATGCAATCCGACACGAGCGGCATTTATGACAGGGCGCTATCCTGCAAAAACTCCTATCGGGTTAATTGAACCCCTAACTCAATCAAAACGAGATAGTACTTTCGGATTGACTTCCGAATTCCCATCCATAGCTACTTTAATGAGAGCAAGCGGTTATGAAACTGCATTAATAGGAAAGTGGCATTTAGGTTTTCTTCCTCAATATAGTCCGATTAAAAATGGATTTGATTATTTTTTCGGAATCCACAGTGCTGCCGCTGACTATATCTCACATAAGAGTGGTCTTCCCGGGAACCGGGCGCATGACCTTTTTGAAAATGATACACCTGTATATCCTGAAGGTTATCTGACAAATTTGTTTTCTCAAAAAGCAGTTGCATACATTAGACAGAAACACAACAAACCTTTTTTCCTGACGATAACTTATAACGCACTTCACTGGCCATGGCAGGGGCCAAATGATAAACCTTATGCGGACTCGGTTGATTTCAGAACAGGTGGTTCTCCTGCTATTTATGCTGCTATGATGAAAAGGCTGGATGATGGCATCGGAGTGATCATGAAGACGTTGGATGAAGAACAGTTATCAAGTCATACAATAGTTATTTTCACAAACGACAACGGAGGAGAACGATATTCAAATAATGGTGGTCTGGCGAAGGCAAAAGGTTCATTGTGGGAAGGAGGAATAAGGGTGCCCGCCTTTGTAAGGTGGCCAGATAGAATTAATGCTGGTGGCGTTACTCAACAAGTCGCTATTACTATGGATTGGACAAAAACTATATTATCTGCAGCAGGAGCTAAAACAGATAAAAACTTTCCTTTAGACGGGATAGACTTGATGTCAATTTTAACAGGAAAGAAAAAAATGATTCCACGTACATTTTACTGGCGAACATTTCAACGTGCAAAACAGAAGGCTATTAGAATGGGAGAATGGAAATATTTGCAGGATGAAAAAGGAGAATATCTCTTTAATCTGATTGCTGACCAAGAAGAAAAAAATGACCTAAAAGCGAAGGAAGAAATTATTTTTAAGCGATTGAAAAAAAAGTATGCTAATTGGGAGAAAACAGTCCTACAACCGATTCCATTATAAATTGAATTTTTAAAAGGTGTATAAAAATTAATTTGGACAGAATATTCCGAACAATGAAAAGCCGACCGCATAACAGCGTTACGGGTTTATTGCAAATCGGCAGCTCTCCAACGGAAAGCTGCCGACCAGACAACAAAAATGTATAAAGTTTTTACCATTCTGTCCTAGAAGTGGGGCAAGTAAATCTAGCAACTCACTACAAAACCTTCTCAATCAAAGCCTTTGTAGCGGTCGTATTCTTTCAAACATCCGTCTGGGCCTCTTTCAATACACTAAAATGAAGCAGAGACTGATTTTTTTCATAGAATAAAGTTGAATTTGAGGACAATGTCAACAAATATAACCGATGCTTTGCATTTTGTATCAAAAAGAGCTTACTGACGTAAATGACCTTGAGTTTAAATGGTTTTAAGTGGTTGCGATCGAGCCTTCTCACCTCAAAAAAATAATTGCCCGCAAATTTGCGCAACTCAAAAGTTGCACATATATTTGCAACCACAGAGTTGCGCATTTAAATGTACACCCATGAAGCAAGACATATTCCAGGCCATAGCAGACCCAACCCGCCGGGCTATTTTGACTTTAATTGCCATTCAGGCATTAACCCCAAATATCCTGGCGGAAAAATTTGACATGACCCGACAAGCCGTATCAAAACACATTAAAGTATTGCATGAATGTGAATTGATTAAAGCGGAGCAGTCTGGTAGGGAGATTTATTATCACCTCAACCCCCAGAAAATGCAAGAAATTGACCATTGGTTGGCCCAATTCAGGAAGATTTGGGAAGCTCAGTTCAATCAACTCGACGACGTATTGCTAACACTAAAAAAACAGAAAAAATGACCAACGATTTGCTTTTTGATTTTACCGTTGACAAAGCAGCAAAAACGGTATTCATCACCAGAGAATTTGATGCCGAACTATCACTAGTATGGGACGCTTTTACCAAAGCAGAAATTCTAGACCAGTGGGTGGCACCCAAGCCCTGGACATCAAGAACAAAACATATGAATTTCGAAGTTGGCGGACGAAGATTTTATGCGATGGTAAGCCCCGAAGGACAAGAGCGTTGGGCAATTCAAAAATACACGTCCATTAGCCCAAAAACCAATTTCAAACTGTTCAATACTTTTGCAGACAAAGATGAAAACCCCGAATTACCGGGTTCTGATTGGGATTACACCTTTAGCGAACAGAACGGAAAGACCACAGTACGTGTTACGATTTTCAATGAATCTCTTGCCCGTATGGAGAAGATGATTGAAATGGGCTTCAAAGAAGGATTTACAGTGACATTAAACCAATTGACAAACGTATTAACAATGTTAAAAAAATGAAGAAGTTTAAACTCATCTTTTGGACTGCAACTATGCTTGCCCTATCAATCTTAGCAAGCTCTTGTTCTAACGATAAAAAACCCGAAACAATGGCTAATCCAATTCAAAAAATCACCCCCTATTTGTGGGTGGAGAAAGATGCCAAAGCTGTGGCAGATTACTACTTATCCATTTTCAAAGATGGTAAGTTGAAAGATTTTCGCAAGTTCGATGGTGACGAAAGTGGAAATGATGCAGGTATCGAAACTGCTGTGATTGAAATAGCAGGAATGGAGTTTAGTATATTAGCGGCAGGCCCACTATTCAAATTTAATGAAGCGGTTTCTTTTGTTATCAATACAAAAGACCAGGCTGAAACGGATTATTACTGGGAAGCGCTTACCGCCAATGGTGGTGAAGAAGGATCTTGTGGATGGTGTAAAGACAAATATGGATTGTCTTGGCAAGTTGTACCAACTGAATATTTTGAATTAATCCATAGCGATGACCCTAAAGTAAGGGAAAAAGCCATGAAGAATACACTGAATCAGAAGAAATTGATCCTTTCAGAACTTAAATGAACCAAATAATATCGGCTTAGAAGGATAAGTCAGCATTTGGATACGAATAAGAATTAAAATCTGCTTTATGGAGATCGAAGATTTTTTCAAGATTTATCAAAATTCTGCCTGGCATAAGGACACTGCTGCTATGATCAATCTTTACGATGAGCAAGCCCTTATATTTGACATGTGGGATCAAGGTTACCTTTCAAACCCATCAGAATGGAGTAAAATGATTGTAGATTGGCTTGGTTCTTTGGGCGAAGAAAAAGTAAAAGTTGAATTCGAAATGGTAAACATCCATCAGTCAGGTAACGTAGGATTTGCGAGTGCCCTGATTTTGTTTCGTGCCATTTCAAGCGAAGGTGCTGTGTTAAGGAGTATGAAGAATAGAATAACCCTTGGGTTTTCAAAATTTGAAGATGGGTGGAAAGTGATACATCAGCATACTTCTGCTCCAATTAGGTCAGATGGGCTCACTGCGATTCTCGATATTTAGTGTAGACAAGCTCTTAGGCGTCAGCTTGAAAGACAACAACAAATAACTCATAAGAGCAATGAGAAAATTGATAATGTGGAGCATAATAACCCTTGACAGTTACTTTGAAGGTAAGCAAAATTGGGATTTACCTTTTCATCATGTTGTTTGGGGACAAGAACTTGAAAAACTAAATATTGAACAACTCAATTCTGCGGACTACCTCGTATTTGGCCGGGTGACTTATGGAGGTATGGCCGCACATTGGACTAAGGCGGAAGGAGAAATTGCGGAACTGATGAATAGCATACCAAAACTTGTTTTTTCAAAGACTTTGAAATCTGCTGAAAGGTTCTTCGCTTCTTGAATCAAATGATACATTGTACTAACAATTGGCTTTCGGGGTAATACCAAAGATGACATTTTCCAAAAATTGACCGATCTAATATCTAAATACAAAAGTTACTGCTAACTTGAGGAGGTGCAATGGCAGGACTCAACTCAGCTGTATTGCATTGTCTGAAATTTAAAACCAATAAACTTATGGAATTGAAATTCGAACAAGTCATTACTACCGAGAAAGAACTTCGTGAAATCATGGGGTATCCCAGTGAAATAGTTACTCGGAAAACAATAGATCACATTGATGAGCACTGTAAAAGCTTTATTGAAAAATCTCCATTTATCACGATAGCAACATCAGATCTGAATGGCAATTTTGATGTTTCTCCAAAAGGGGACCCAGCTGGATTTGTAAAAATTTTGAGCGATAAATTGCTTGCTATCCCCGATAGGCCAGGAAACCGTAAAGCGGATACTTTACGCAACATCATTCAAAATCCAAGCATAGGGTTGATTTTTTTAATTCCAGGAATCAAAGAAACATTAAGGGTTAATGGTGAAGCTAAAATAGTAAGGGATGAAAAGGTTTTAGAACAATTGTCCTGTCAAGGAAAAACGCCCTCGTTTGCCATAATTGTGCAGGTGAAAGAGGCTTTTATGCACTGTGCCAAATGTATGATCAGATCTAACTTATGGGGAACCATTGATGATACCCAAGAACGTCCTGTTCCCTCATTGGGGAAAGTGCTGGTTGACCATGGAAAACTGGAAATCAGTTACGAAGAATTAGATGACCGGATTAAAAATGATGAAAAGACAAATTTGTATTAGGTGCACAGCATGCTTGCAAGGTTTCAAGTGCAAATAATTCATTGGACGGCTTTGTGGCTATAAAATTTAAAACCCTAAAACCACCAGCAGTTGTCAAAAAACAACCAAAAGTAGCGCATTTACAACCCTAAGTAGGCCTATTTATTTGCATTCCGCCTATGGAACAAGATAACTTTGTGGCATCAAAAATAATAAACACGATGCTGAATTTAAAATCAATTGGCAATAGGATTGCCGAAGCAAGAAAGAACATTAACCTTTCACAAGCCGAACTTGCCCAAAAGGTGTCAATTAGTCCTCAAGCGGTTGGTAAATGGGAACGTGGAGAATCTTTGCCGGATATTACCACCTTAATCCAACTTGCAGAAATTTTCAGAGTCGACCTCAACTATTTCTCTGACAGTCCTCAAGCCATAGAAAAAGAAATGCAGACCAAAGTGAATACGGGAGGAGATGGTATATTTTCTAGATTGAAGGATAACATGGGGCTGAATTGGAATATGTCTGGCGAAAACTATGTGGATGCAGATTTTTCAGGCATCAAGAACGTAAAAGATAAACTAAGCGGTTCCAGTTTTAAAAAATGTAAACTAATTGATGCAGATTTATCAGACATTACATTCAAAGGAAACAGCATCAGCGATTGTGATTTTTCCAATGCGGTTTTAAGAAACAGCAGATTTCATGGATCTGAAATTAAAGCCAGCTCATTTGTTAATGCTTCTTTTATAGATGCTGTAATAGAGGCAAGTGAAATAAGGAACTGTGATTTTTCGAATTCCAATTTATCAGGGATAGAACTTTCAAGCGCTGAGTTTCGCAATAACAACATAGAAAACACAAGCTGGCAGCATGCTTCTTTTAAAGGCACTCAATTCACTGAAATAATTTTTAGCGGATTATTGGAAGAATGCTCATTCATTAGCTGTGCATTTTCCAAAACAACCTTTAAAAACGCAACAATCAAAAATAGCTTTTTCAAGTACGGCAATCTAAAACGCGTTGAGTTTATTGATTGCCAGGCGGATAGGTTAACTTATGAACTTTTGAAAAACTGTAAGGCAAATTTGGATGGAGTAAGCTTATTACAATGATTGCAAAAAAACGGCTTAGTTGCTATTCCTAAACTCCACTGGCGTCATCCCCGTCTTTGCTTTAAACAACCTTGAAAAATACTGTGGATATTCAAAACCCAACGCAAAAGCCAGTTCACCCACCGATTGATTAGAACCCAACAAAAGGTTCTTTGCCACTTCGATCAAATGGTAATGGATGTGATCCTGGGCGTTCATGCCCGTTTCCCGTTTCAGCAAGTCACTCAGGTAGTTGGGCGATAAAAACACCTGATCGGCCAGGTACTTCACCGTTGGCAAGCCTTTTTCGGACACATTGGGCGACTGGAAGTACTGATTTAACACCTCTTCCACCTTGCTCAGGACATCCTTGTTGGCGCTTTTCCGGGTGATGAATTGTCGGTCGTAGTAGCGTGTGCAGTAGTTCAGCAACAATTCCAGGTTGGAAACCAGCAGGGTTTGGCTATGGCGGTCAATGTTTTCGGCTAGTTCAGCGTTGATCTTTTGCACACAATCGAACAAGGTGCGTTCTTCCTTTTCCGACAAATGCAAGGCCTCATTCGTTTCGTAAGAGAAAAAAGTGTAGTCCTTGATGCGTTGCCCCAAGGCCGTTCCCCGGATCAAATCCGGGTGAAAAAAGAGCCCCCAGCCCATGGCATCGGCCCTTTTTTCTACCGCTTCATCCATCGTGATCACTTGTTGAGGCGCGATGCACATCAAACTTCCCTCCTGAAAATCATAATGGTGGCGTCCATATTTGAGGGTATTGACACAGTAGTTTTTGTACATGATGGTATAAAAACCCGAGCTTATTTTAAGCCCTGCACCAAATTGCTCGTCAAATTGCGTAAAATCCACCACACTAAGCAAAGGGTGTTTCGCTTTGGGCTGCTGCAACAAGTGGTGCAAGTCAGCAATGTTTTCCAGGTGAATGACCTTGCTCATGCCGCTTAAATTTGACTCATAATGATACGATCAAAAAGTTTATCGCCCAAATAAACCCGCAACCAGACCATTGGTTTGGCCAGTTTTCCTACCCGGTAGCGGGTTTTAGGATTAGCGCTGTTTACAATTTTCACGATGGTATCCGCAATTACGGATGTTTTGGTGCCACCCTGCTCGTACATTTTATGGGTAGCTGCCACCAATTTATCGACAATACCTTTGTAAGGGCCTTTTCCTGAAAATTGGGTGATACTGTCCAACATCACTGAGCCGAACTCGGTTTCAATGATCCCGGGTTCCAATACCACCACCTTGATGTTGAAGGGCTGCAATTCTATGCGCAGGCAATCGCTCCAGCCTTCCAGCGCATGTTTGGTAGCGTGGTACCAGGCACCCATGGGCGTATACATTTTGCCCCCCATCGAGGAGGTGTTGATGATGGTGCCGGATTGGGCTGCGCGCATGTAGGGCGTAACTTTTTGAGTCAGGGAGGCCAGGCCAAAAAGATTCACCTCAAACTGTTTGCGTGCTTCACTGATGGGAATATCCTCCACCGCGCCATAAAGACCATACCCCGCATTGTTCCACAATACATCAATTTTTCCTTCGGCCTGAATGATGGTGTCTACCGTTTTTTGCACATCGGCTTCCTGGCTGATGTCCATTTGGAGCGGGAAACCACCCATTGTCTTCAGGTCCTGCATTTGATCGATGCGGCGAGCGGCGGTGTACACTTTATGGCCTTGTTGGATGAGTTTTTTGGCCGCCTCTTTGCCCATGCCTGAACTTGCTCCCGTGATCAATATTACTTTGCTCATGTTTGATTGCTTTTTAATGATGGTACAAAGGTGCGGGGAAATGCAGTGGCGGGGGTAATACAAATTCAGGGTGTTTGTATACTTTTTCTCGGTAATGGCTATTTTTACTACAAAATGGGCCAGCCACAAGAACGGGATTCAGTCAGGTAGGCTGGGTAGGGCAAATAATGTGGCATTTTACTAATTCTTTATTTATCTTAGCATAAAAACCTAAACGTTGCAACGGAAAGAACCAACAGAACGAGCCGAAGAGTTGCACGAACTCATTGAAGATGAACGCAAAAAACGGAATACAACTACAGCAGTGGGTGATACCAGCACTGATATCAGCATCATTGGAACCAACGAAATATACCTGAGATCAGAGATTAGGCGAGGATTGCTGCCACATGAAATCATTGCTAAAAGTAAACCTGGCAACCACGCTGAGGAGAATATTTTGGAAACAGCTGCTGAAAGGAATCTGAAAATCGTTACTATTGGGGCAAGTAGGCCAATTTGTCTGGATTGTGAGGAAAAAATCAAGGATTTGGGCATAGAAACCAAGACGAAATTTTCCGGCAAAAAATCTAAAAACCGAACTGAAAAGCCATGACACAGGATATTCAAAATCAAATCAATACAAAAATACAAGCACTGTCATTGTACCACCAATTGGCTTTCGGGGTAATGCTCGCCGAACGGTATCTACCCAATTATTTTGCCTTCCATCTGGCCGAAAACTGGGGCAATCCAATGGTTTTACTCAATGGCATTGATTTGTTAAAAAGCATCATCGACAAGCGCCAATCTGATCCTGAAGAACTCGAATTGATTGATAACTTGATTGAAAGTGCCACCCCCGACCTGGAGGATTTCCCCGGGAATCCGCTTGCATCCCTGGCACTGGATGCCTCAAGTATGATTGCCGAATGTTTTGCTTTTGTGCGAGATCAAAAACCTCGACACATTGAACTGTGCTCGGCCACTTCATTCAGTAGCCTGGAAATTTACCTGCAAGTTCACGAGCAAATGCCCCATGATCTTTCCGCCGCAGCATTGGATAAACAACTTTCTGATAATGTACTCATCAAGGAGGAAGTGGCATACCAACTTGGGGTATTGGCAGATTTAAGCCCGGAGCCAACCATCAATAGCAAGTTGTTTATTGAAAAGACTTTGCAAGCGCCGAAAGTGGATTGGGCGGGATTGGGGAAGATGGTGGGATGAGGGAGGTAACTGGGAATTTGCAAAATTCTGGAAAACAATCTCCCTTCACTCCATTCTTTTTCGGAACTTCACAAAGCCGCAGCGCGTTAGCACCAATATTATGAAGACATTCGTAGAAAATTTAACAATTCAACTTGACAGCATTAAACAGACAATGTTTGAGCTATTGGACAATTCGAGAATTAAATTCCGTCGAGACAACCACTACTCAAAAGTGTTAATAATTGCACCGACACAATACTGGGACAGTCCAACCGAAATAGAACAAAGATTGCAGATTAGATTAAAAAAATCATACGGAATGTGGATTGAAGCATTCAGATTATTTACAGAGAATTCTCCGGAAGCATCAAAACGAGAAATTGACCAAACAGACAAATTTGTAACTAGTTGGATAGAGAAAGAGAGCGACTGGGGAATTCCCAACACAATTCAAGAAGCTAAAACTAAATTTGAAACTGAGGTTCAATTCTACTACGACACACTAAGACTATATTCAAACAGTGGTGACAAGGAAATAATTGTAATTCCTGACACTAATGCGTTAATTCAAGAACCTGACCCCAAATCTTATAAAACATTGGCTGGTTCTGACAGACTAACAATCATTTTCTTGCCAACAGTTTTAAGTGAACTCGATAAACTTAAAATTAAGTCATCGAATCTAGACTTTCAGAAAAAAGTAAAATCTGTAATTAGGAGATTAAAAGGTTATAGGCAGCAGGGAAACTTAATAGATGGTGTAATAGTTGAAAAAACCATTAGACTAAAAATGGTTGCTTCCGAGCCAAATTTTGACAGAACACTTTCTTGGCTTGACAGAGAAAACAATGATGATAGAATAATTGCAAGTGCGTTGGAAATTCAACGAGACAATCCTTCATCAGCGGTTTGCTTGGTAACATCTGACATTAATTTGCAAAATAAAACTGAAATGGCAAGACTAGCATATATTGACATTGACTAAACGGAGAAGAGCTACTAGTACTAACACGGATTTTGCGTCAGGTGGGTGACGTGCTTCTTTTGATAATTTTGTGTATAATTGAAGTGCGGTTCTTCGTATTGAGTACAGTACTAAAAAGCCCGCCCGAACGCAGATCCGAAAAACGTTAGCTGCAACTGTATATGGTTACCTCACAAACATCCAACAAGCATGAGACTAAGAGTTGTCAGATGCGGAAGTAAAAATTAATGAAGAGAAATGAGCAAATCAAAACAGAAGAAACTAAAGCTCTTTAAACTCTTTTCTCAAAATTTGGAATGGGTTAAAGAGCATCCTTCAATTTCATTTAAACCTGACTTTTCAAGTGGGTATATTTGCCCGTTGTGCTTTGATGTTTTCCATGAAAAAGATTTGGATGATACACTTCCAAATCACTTAACCTTTGAAGATATTCCACCAGTTTCCCTTGGTGGCAAACCTTTGGCTCTAACTTGTAAGACCTGCAATTCAAGAAGTGGACATGAATTAGATTCACACCTTTTAAAAACCCTTTTAGCAACAGATGCAAAAATGTTTTTGCCAAATTCAAAAGCTGATACAACCTTTGAATTGCACGGAAATAGAATGAACGGAATAATTGAGGTTGATGAGAAAGGGATATTGAAATTGGACTTGCAACCGCAGCGTTCAAACCCAAACCAATCAAAACAATTCATGAAGGATATGTTTCCACCAAGAATAATTTACAATCCTTTATTCTACCCCAATAAATCGTTTGAAGATGAACACGAGACACCAACATTCCAAATAAAGTTTAAGGAAACTTCAAAAGAAAGACGAGCCGAAGTTGCATTGCTAAGAATTGCGTATTTACTTGCTTACGCAACCTTAGGAAATGGATTCTACATTAACGGAGGACTTTACAAAGTTCGAGAACAGATATTAAATCCTGACAAAGATATCTTACCGAAAGTCTTTTGGCTAAAAATTCCTTTTCCAAAAGAGAATGAAGGAATAAATATTATTTCGTTGCCAAAGGAGTTACAAAGTTTTCTTGTGGTGTTTAATCTAAAAACGGCAAGCCAATCAAGACAATTTGCAATCGTATTGCCTGGACCTTCAAGTCCAGGAATACAAGTTTATGACTTTCTTTCAAACGAACTTTGTACTGGGGACGGAACAACTTTTTACAGCGCAATGGTGGAGCATATCCCCAATAGAGATTATTTGAGGAATAAGAATTGGGCATTTGCAGGAAATTGGTATTGGCAGGAATTCACTAAAGATGATTATAAACCAAGTTTGAAACCAGAGACTGTAGAATAAAGAAAATCTCAACCTTAAAAACAGACTTGCAATGCTAATACAAACAGACAGAAGGGCAGAAAGCAACAGTATTTATACGTAAGCAGAGATTTGGTGCTTTTTGGGATAGGAAAGTGCTAAATTTAAAGTTCGAATTTCGTGGGAAGTTCAACGTTAAAAATCCCTGCCTGTGTAGCTGCCAAAACATTACACATACCCCAAACTCCACCAACCCATGTTTCGAAAACTACTAACAGCCACCTTCTATTCAGCAATCGTTTTTTGCGTCGTGTCTTATGCCTCGGTAATGGCTTCACTGTTGAGTTCGGTGGGTAATCTTTCTAAAAAACCAGTTGCAAATTTGGGATTTCCATACCGATACTATTACCAATTTTGGTTACGTAGTGCTGATTCACCCAACTGTGGTTGGAATTTCAAAAACTTTATCCTTGACTGTTTTATTACCTGGATATTGACAACGATAATTTACCTGATTGTAAAAAGAAAAAAGTAAGAAGGCATTTGACTACAACATATTGGGCGAATACTTTAAAAAATTATCTAAATGCAAAGCTCGAAATTTTAAAGTGGTCGAATTTGACAACTTTAAAACACAGGCAAGATTGCTTAGAGCTTGTCAGAAACTGAAAATTATTGAAATAGCCCTAGATACCCAATATTGACCTCATTATCCTTACTTTTACCCCAACTCACAACTGCTTACTCTGTAAAATGGACACACTCCGCACCGTCACCGTCACCCGCTACATGCAACCCTTACGCGAAGGCGGCTCCCTGCCTGCCCTGGCCGAAGCCGACGACGGCTTCAAATACGTCGTAAAATTCAAAGGCAGCGGCCAGGGAGTCAAAACGCTCATCGCAGAAATGATCGGCGGTGAGCTCGCCCGCTTGTTGGGTTTAAAGGTGCCTGAATTGGTGTTCGCTAGCCTGGACGAAGATTTTGGCCGCACCGAAGGCGACGAGGAGATCCAGGACTTGTTAAAAGCCAGTCAGGGTTTGAACCTGGGTTTGCATTTTTTATCGGGCGCCTTCACCTACGATCCTGCGGTCACCCAGTTGGACCCACTGCAGGCCTCCAAAGTAGTCTGGTTGGACTCGCTGATTGCCAATGTGGATCGCTCCTTCCGCAACACCAATATGCTGCTGTGGAACCGGGAACTGTGGTTGATTGATCATGGTGCGGCCCTCTTTTTTCACCACAGTTGGGACACTTTTGAGCAGAAGGCCAACGCTGCTTTTCCCTACATCAAAACGCACGTTTTGCTGCCCCAGGCAACCCAACTGGAAGCCGCCAACCAGCTTTGCCGAAGCGCGATCACTGCAGATAAAATTCAGGAAATCGTAAGCTGGATACCCGACGAATGGCTGAAATGGGACTCCGTTGACGAAAGCCCCGAGCAAATGCGCAATACCTATTTCAATTTCCTGAGCCAGAGACTCCTTCATTCCGAGCAATTCATAAAAGAAGCCCAAGATGCAGCCAAAACACTTGTATGAATACGCCATCATCCGGGTGGTGCCTGCGGTGGAACGGGAGGAGTTCGTGAATGTGGGCGTGATTTTGTTTTGCAAAAGGCAAAAACTCATCCGAATGCGCTACCAGCTCCCAGAAGAAAAAATCCTCGCCCTGCGGCCTGACGCCGATGCGGAGGAATTGCGCAAAAACCTGGAGGCTTTTAGCAAAATTGCTGCCGGAGAAAAGGTCAAAAGCCCCATCGCCCAGCTCGATGCCGCTGAACGTTTTCGCTGGCTCACGGCGGTGCGCAGTGGCTCGATTCAAACCTCAAGGCCGCACCCGGGGATTAGTATGGATTTGGAGAAGACGATGGAGAACTTGTTTATGGATATGGTGGAGTGATTTTCAACAGACGTATTTTGCATTGTGAGGAATTGGGGGTTCAAATGCGGCTGCACCGCGTTATGGCCAATAAAAAGCCAACATCTGCGAAATGTATTCAATCTTCTGCGAAACGATTAAACCTCAACCCAAGCAATTTACCAATTTTGTGTTCGCAAATATTTAAAACAAATTTTACACATGAATTGGACAACGCAGCAAATACCTGACTTATCGGGTAAAACCATAATCGTCACCGGAGCTACCAGCGGAATAGGCAAAGAAGCCGTTAAGGTGTTGTCAGGCAAAGGTGCGGCAATCATCATGCCCGTCAGAAATACCGAAAAAGCTAAATCTGTTTATGCGGATATACTCAAAATACATCCAAATGCCAAAATTGACATCAGGAATTTAGACCTAAGCAGTCTGAAGTCAATAAGGTCTTTTGCTGATGAAATCAATCGGGATTATGATCGCTTAGATGTTTTGATTAACAATGCAGGCATTATGTATTGCCCCTATTCTAAAACCCCTGATGGGTTTGAAATTCAAATGGGAACCAACCATTTAGGCCCTTTTGCACTTACCGCCCATTTATTGCCATTGTTAACTAAAACGCCTAACGCTAGAATAATTAACACCAGTAGCTTGGCCCATTTAACGGGGAATATTGATTTTGAAGATTTCAATTGGGTGAATCGAAAATACCAAACCATGCAAGCCTATGCAGACAGTAAGATAGCAAATCTCTATTTCACCTACGAGTTGGCAAAAAAATTGAAAGACCAAGCCAATGCTCCTTTGGTGATCGCTGCTCATCCAGGATGGACAAAAACGGAATTGGATCGACATCACGGAATTGCCGCTTTTATCAGCACAATCGTTGGGCAAAAGGTAGAAATCGGGGTTTTACCCACGCTTAGAGCGGCAGTAGACCGGGAGGTTAATAGTGGTGATTATTTCGGACCAGCGGGTTTTAGAGGGATGAGAGGAAAGCCGGTTAAAGTAAAATCAAACGCTGTGTCTCATGATGAAGCCTTAGCAAAAAAACTTTGGAACATCTCTGAAAAATTAACTGGAATACATTATTGAAAATGAGCACATTTTATCACACTAAAAGTATTGCACAAGTCCATCAATTTTTGGGATTGAACCCACCGGCACATCCTCTGATCACGATCATTAGAGAATGGCCCAAAGTGGACTTTGACTTTACCAACGTAAAAATCACAAGTGATTTATTTATAATTAGTTGCAAGGGAAGCCCTGGGAAAATTGGGTATGGCAGAAATACTTATGATTTTCAGGAAGGTACAATGGTTTTTACCTCACCCAAACAGGTTCTTACTTTTGAGGTCAACGAAGAAAATACCAACAACTCAGGTTGGACAATTCTTTTTCACCCTGATCTCATCCGTAAATCAACCTTGGGAAATGAAATAAAAGGGTTTGCTTTTTTCGATTATTCGGTAACCGAAGCGCTACACCTTTCCGAAAAAGAAAAGCAAATTCTAAACGATTTTGTGCGTCACATCGAGATTGAAATCAACCAAAATTTTGATAAGTACTCACAAGAATTGATGATTAGTAACCTGCAATCCTTACTAAAATATGCTCAACGATTTTACGACCGTCAGTTTTTTACCCGGACTAATCTGAACAAAGATATTGTTTCACGCTTTGAACTATTTTTGCGAGAATACTTTACCCCGGAAAATTTAATGGACAATGGGATACCTACTGTTTCTCAATGTGGCAAGGCTTTAAACATGTCCGCCCCCTACCTGAGTGATTTACTGAAAGTAGAAACAGGCAGAAGCGCCAAAGACCACATTCACGACTTCATCATCGAACAAGCCAAAACCACATTACTTGGTTCTAATAAAACCGTTGGTGAAATTGCTTACGAATTAGGATTTGAATACCCACAACATTTCACCAAATTGTTCAAATCTAAAACAGGACTCAATCCGACAGATTTCAGGATAGTAAACTAAGAACCAAACGATGGGGGCATTCTTTGTTGATATGGCTGGCTAGCCCATTTTATGAGAAATGAGGTTTTCAAAATTGCGTACTTTACACGCTGCTAAAATACGCTCATCATGAAACATCTGCTCTTGTTGTTCTTGTTTTCAAGCTACGCATTGGTGACACAAGGGCAGACCGAAGGCCCACGTGAACAAATAGTGATCACCTACACAAAAAAGAAAACTCAGGTACATACTGGTGAAAATGCTCAATTGCAGGTAAACGTTTCCACCAAGGATGTCCCTAAATTCAAGGCCAGAGGATTCGTTCATTACAGTGACTTCGGTGCCAAGGGAGACGGCAAAACCGACGACATCGACGCCATAGCCGCAACCCATGCATTCGCCAATCAGCACAACCTAATGGTGAAAGCCGACCTGGGAGCCACCTACTACATTGGAGGAAAAGAGCGTACCGCAGTCATCCAGACAGACACCGATTTCGGTACGGCGGCCTTCATCATTGACGATACCGAAGTGCAAAATCATCAGGCAGCTGTTTTTATGGTCGGTTCCAGCCTGCAAGCGTTCAAGCTGGAGGGGATCACTTCCCTCGTACGGAATCAGGAGAAAATCAAGGCCTCTTTGCCAGCAAACTGCCTGATCACGGTCACCAATTCCAACGTAAAGCACTATATCCGCTTTGGGCTGAACCAAAACAATGGATCTTCACAAACAGACATTTTTGTAGTCGATAAAAACGGCCATGTGGACATGGCAGCTCCGATCATCTGGGACTTTGACCAAATCACCGAAATCACTGCCCTTCCCATTGACGAAAAGAAACTGACCATCAGCGGAGGGCGTTTCAGCACCATCGCCAACCGGGCAGAATCGAAGTACACTTATTATAGCCGGAACATCACGATCAAACGTTCCAATGTCATTGTGGATGGGCTTGAACATCGAATTACCGGCGAAGGAGAGCAGGGTGCGCCCTATGGCGGCTTCATCAGTATCAGCAACTGCGCCTACGTGACGGTTCAGAACACCATCCTGACCGGACACAAAACCTACTCTACCATTGGCGCAGCCGGGAAGCCCGTCTCTATGGGCACTTACGACATTTTAGCCAACCGTGCCCTCAATGTGTCATTTGTGAATTGCAGCCAGACCAATGACATCAAGGACACCAAATATTGGGGAATCTTTGGTTCCAACTACTGCAAAAACCTGCTTTATGACAAATGTATCCTTTCTCGCTTCGACGCCCACATGGGGGTTGCCAATGCGACCATCCGCAACTCGACCCTGGGCCACATGGGAATCAATGCCATCGGCAGCGGAGTTTTAACGGTGGAGAACTGTACCATCTACGGCCGGAACCTCATCAACCTGCGCAGCGATTATGGCAGTACCTGGCAAGGAGAATTTGTTATCCGCAACTGTGTGTTTATGCCTGCTGGTGGCA
>ENA-UOWO01004078-UOWO01004078.1-activated-sludge-metagenome-genome-assembly--contig:-NODE-4078-length-16380-cov-8.468729_pt1 | contig 16380 bp, 12 predicted proteins | sample MGYA00238148_ERZ761564 | MGnify/ENA primary metagenome ERZ761564 (study PRJEB28885, sample SAMN05720194) | activated sludge metagenome | isolation source: Anaerobic digester | place: USA...
ACCAGCTGCACATCCACGAGACGTCGCTGTACATGGTGCTGTACGACTCGAACACGCGCCACATATTCGACGACTACACGCGCTTCAACAGCATCGTGGCCGAGCTGAAGGAACTGGGCACGCAGGATCTGATCCGGCAGGGCATCCCACGAGACCAGATCCAGCACAGCCTCGAACTCGACATGCGCTACGGCAACCAGCTGGTGCAGACCACCGCGGTGATTCCGCAGCACGAAGTGCATGGCCCCGTCGACGTGCTGGCGATCATTTCCCAGTTCTCCAACGACTACGGCAAGCGCTTCGGCGAAGGCAGCCAGGCCCCCGAGGCCGGGATTCGCATCAACACGATGCGGGTGGCCGCCTTCGTGCAGCACGAGACCGTGGAGTTCGAGGACATCAAGCCGGTAGCCCCGAACCTGCGCAAGTCACCACCCCAGCCCGAGACGGTGCGCAAGTGCCATTTCGTGGGCCATCAGGGCTCGGTCGAGACCCCGGTGTGGAGCCGCTCCGCCATCGAGCCGGGTGTCCAGATCTCCGGGCCGGCCATCATCGCTTCGGAAGTGACCACCTTCTTGGTCGACCCGGGCTGGACCTTCGTGGCGGCACGGCAAGGCGCCTCTTGGTTCCTGCGTGTCTGACGACACGCGGGACACACGCCGAACCGACAAACAAAGAGGATTGACATGACCGAAACCGTAGCGCCCCTGGCGGCCAAGCTGCCCAACGCTGAAGAAATCGCGTTGATCAAGAAGTTCCTGAACGACACCACGCTGTTCCTCGGGCCCGATCCCGAGATCATGAAGAACCATGATCTGATGCCGAGAACTGCACTCGAGGAAGAGTGCATTGCGCAGGTCAGTGATGCCCACACCGTGGCCAAGATCCGCGATCGCATCCAGGCCGGTTGCGACGAAGGCTTCGAGATGGTGGAGCAGATGGGCGCTGCGCCCGGCGCCAAGTGGGGCGACATCATCACCGGCGTGTACTCCGCTTCGGGCGACCTGGCGATTGCCAGCGCCGGTGGCGTGCTGATCTTCTCGGCCCTGGTGCACCACCCGATCAAGTTCATCATCAAGAACTGGGTCAACGACCCGACCGTGGGCGTGCGCGAGGGCGACGGCTTCATCCACAACGATTCGCGCTACGGCAACGTGCACAACACCGATCAGAGCATGATCGTGCCGATCTTCCACAAGGGCCAGCTGGTGTGCTGGGTGGCATCGACGGTGCACGAGGGCGAGAACGGAGCCATCGAGCCTGGCGGCATGCCGTCGATGGCCGAAAGCCCGTGCGACGAAGGGCTCAAGATGTGCCCGTTCAAGGTCGTCGAGAACTACCAGATCAAGCGCGACATCCTGACCTTCCTGCAGAACTCGGTGCGCGAGCCCAAGCTGCAGTACGAGGACATGAAGGTCAAGCTCTACGCTTGCCTACGCATCAAGCAGCGCATCGAGGAGACGCTCAACACCGACGGTCCCGCGCCGCTGGTTTCGACACTGCGGCTGACGATGGAAAACGTGCGTGCCGAGGTCAAGCGCCGCATCAGCGAGTGGCCCGACATGACGGTGCGCACCTACATCATCCAGGACTCGACCCTGCGCGAGAACTGCGTGGTCAAGGTGAACTGCCAGCTGACCAAGACCGGCGACAGGCTGATCTTCGACTTCCGCGGCTCCAGCCCGGAGTTCACCAACCGGCCCACCAACACCATCCTGGCCGGTCTGAAGGGGATGCTGTCGCAGGTGATCTTGTGCTACGTGTGGCCCGATCTGCCGCGTGGACAGGCGGCTTTCGCGCCGATCGAGGTCATCACCGACCCGCACTCGATCGTCAACAGTTCCTACGAGGCGCCGAACTCGCAGAGCCTGATGTCGATCTTCACCGGCTTCACCGCCGGTCAGCACGCGGTCGCCAAGTTCCTGTACGCCTGCCCCGAGAAATACACGAAGGTCCACGCACCGACCTTCAACATGATCAACACCTTCATCTGGGGCGGGGTCAGCCAGCACGGCGAGACGCTCGGCAACCTGTGTGCCGACCTGAACGGCATGGGAGGCGGCGCACGCTCGGACATGGACGGAGAGCATGCGCTGGCTCCGATCTTCGCCACGATGGCCGACATCGGCGAGCAGGAGTTGAACGAAGAAGACGTGCCGTTCCTGCAGCTGGTATCCAAGAAGATGACCATGGATGCGGTCGCGCCGGGCAAGTACCGTGGCGGTCAGGGCTACACGATGATCGTCGCCACCAAGGACAGCGAGCAGTGGGGCTTCATGACCACCTGCCAGGGCGCAAAGATCCCGCCGATCCAGGGCCTGTTCGGCGGCTATGCCTGCGGTACCTATCCGCTGTCGAAGGTCAAGGGCGTCGATGTCTACGACGTGTTGATGAACGAGCCGCACAAGTTCAAGCACTCGATCGCCGAGATCATGAACGAGCGGCCGTTCGAGGACGCGACCTACACGACCCATCACATGGGCATGGGCTTCGAGATCTCCAAGCGCGGCGAGCTGTTCATGATCTCGCAGGGCGCGGGCGCGGGCTATGGCGACCTGCTCGAGCGCGATCCGGCCGCGGTGATCAAGGACATCGAGGAAGGCCTGATGTCACAGGGTGTGGCGGCGCGGCTGTACAAGGTCAAGTTCGATCCGGTCACGCTGGCCATCGACCAGGCAGCCACCGATGCGCTGCGCGCCGACGAACGCAAGGCGCGCATCAAGCGCGGCGTGCCTTACAAGGACTTCGTCAAGACCTGGAGCAAGCCGAAGCCGCCCCGGACGTTCCAGTATTTCGGTTGCTGGGGCGACGACATCGGCACGCTGTATGTCGGCAGCCCTGACATCACCCGCGATGCCAATCAGCCCAAGCCCAACTACATGCGCAATCCGAAGGACGTGCGCATCGATGAGCTCGAAGCGAGACTCGCCGCGTTGGGTGCGCTGAAGGAAGACCGCCAATGAGCGTGGGGTTTGCCGAGAAGCTTCCGGATGCGGCCGGTCAAGGCCCCATCCGGGTCTGGCTGAAGTCGTCTGCATACACCAGGCGTGTCCTTCTCGGTGCGTCCACGGATCCGTGGACGTCCGGCGCGCAGTACCTGGCCTACTTCTCGCAGGCTCAGGGGCTGCTGAAGCCGGACGTCGCGGTGCTGGAGGTTGGCGAGCTCTATGACGCCTGGAATGCCTCTCACGGCGACCTGGCTGGCGCCATGGGCAACCGCCGCAAGCCTGCCACCGCGCTGCGCAAGCTGCTCGAACCCGAAGACCCGCGCAAGGTACTGGCCGAGGTGGTCGAGGCCGTTCTTGCGCACCTGCGCGGCCAGACGCCGCTGGTTCTCTCGGTGCCGTCGCCCCGCCGCTGGATGAATCACGCGAACCGATTGACCGGTCGCGATGACATCGAGGTGACGGGCGACGATGTCGAGGATGCAACGATGTACATGGCCGACCTGATCCGGTCCGTCTCGGCGCACCCGGTGTCGGGCCTGTTGCTCGAGGAAGGTCGGGACGACGTCGATTTCAGAGTCGAAGACTTGACGCGATACCAGTCGATCATCAACGTGGTGCGGCACTACCGCTGGTCGGTGGCGCTGCGACTGCCAGGCGGGGCTGCTCCGAGCCCCGAGGCTCTGGCGGATTTCGACGCGGTGATCTCGCCGACGCTCGAGCAGGCCGGTGCGGCTGCACTCGGTCGCGACATCAGCGCATCGTTTGCCCAGGACGGAGCCATTGCGCCGAGGACGGGTCGACAGTTCTATTTCGCCGAGATCGATCCCGGCCTGCGCCCCGAGTCGGTGCTCGAGGCGGTGACTCGCTTGCGAGGTGGCTGAATCCCCACGTGCGCCGGTTGACCGGATCCCGGTCAACCTGCTCACCGGATTCCTGGGTTCCGGCAAGACGACCCTGCTCAACCACTGGGTCCAGCTGCCGGCGCTCGCCGGTTCTGCCGTGCTGGTCAACGAGTTCGGCCAGGTCGGAATCGACCACCACCTGGTTGAGCGGGTCGATGAACAGATGGTGCTGCTCGACTCGGGCTGCCTGTGCTGCGCGATGCAGGGCGACCTGATCGGCGCCCTGAAGAATCTGGCTTTGCGGGCCTCGCGTCGCGAGATTCCGCCTGTCACCCGGGTCATCGTCGAGACCACCGGCCTGGCCGATCCCGTGCCGGTGATCTACACGTTGATGGAAGACCCGTTCGTCGCTGCGCGCTACGTCTGCGACGGCGTGGTGACCGTGGTGTCGGCAACGCACGGGGCCCAGCAACTGCGCGAATTCTCCGAAGCGACCCGCCAGGTCGTCGCAGCCGATCTGCTGTTCATCACCAAGTGCGATCGGGCCACGCCATCGATGCTGGCCTCACTTCAGGATGTTCTGCGAGAGCTCAATCCGGGAGCCAGCCAGCGGCAAGTTCGCGACGGCAAGGACGATGCGTCCGCGCTCCTCGCTTGCGGCGTGTACAGCACGGCAGACAAGCCTTCGAGCCTCGCCAGATGGATGGGCGAAGAAGCGCTGCGCCAGGGAGAATTGCGCGAGCGGGGCGGAGGTGGGCGCGGATCGGAGGTGGGCCCAGCTTCCGACGACGGTCGCTTCGATGCCGAGTCCTCGCCCGACGACGACGGGATCGGTCGTCCGCTCGGCTCTCGCCTGCGCGAGCAGCGTGAAGCCCGGGACGCCGATCGCCGGCGTTCGTCCGCATCACACACGGCTGGCGTGGCGAGCTTCGTCATCACGTTCGATCAGCCGGTTCCCTGGTTCGGCTTTGCCGTGGCGCTGGGTCAGATCCTCTCCAGTCATGGATCGGAACTGCTGCGTGTCAAGGGCCTGATCAACGTCGCGGGCACGGTGCGCCCTCAGGTGATCCAGTGCGTTCTGGGAGTGGCGTATCCGTCGGTGAGCCTGCCGGCGTGGCCCAGGGAAGGGCCATTCCGCGACGGACGGGGACGGTTGGTATTCATCACCCGCGGGCTCGACGAAGCTCAGGTCGCTGCGATACGTTCGGCACTGGCCACATTGCCGGGTGACGCCGTTGCGTTGCGGATGAGCGCCGGCGACTCGATGCTGCCGACCCGGTGCTGGCTGTCCCAGCGCATGCCGGTGACGGCGCCCGATGCGCTCGAGCACGAAGGGTGGTTCGTGCAGGCCAAGCGCTTCAGGCGCGGAGGTGGTCCGCAGTCACGGTAGGGCGCCGAAGCCCTGCGTTTTAGGGCTTTGAATCGGGCAAGGCGGGCAAGGGGCTGGGAGCGGACAATTCCGGACTGGCCTTTTCGAAGGTCAGCAACTTGCTGGGCTGCACCCTGACCCGCGCCAGGCATTCGCCCACCGCCTCGGAAAACTTCTGCAGATCTCCCATGTCGCAGCGGTCTCCACCACGGACCTGGATCCTGGCGATCTCCGAACAGGTGATGCCTTCGAACTGCATGTTGCGGCGACCTTTGTCACCGGGTCGCACCGGACCGAACCCGGCCGTCAGGGCGCGGTACTCGACGCCATTGGCGCGGAAGACCGCGAACTCGGGCACGAGGTTGCGAATCGCGTAAGGAAGCGTGTTCACCAGGACCATCTCGAATCGGCAGCCGCCAGGTGCCTCGATGCGACGCTCCAGCAGCAAGTCGGCCTGCGGTTGTTCCTTCGCGGGCTCGGATGCCGCGCCCGCGCTGGCTTCCGCGGCCTTGTTCTTGTACTGCCAGGTTCCATCGTCCTTCAGCAGGATGCGCTTGCCCTTGCCGTCGTCGAGCTCGAAGTCGGCACGCGCCGGCAGCGGCCATGCAGCGGCAAGCACGAGCGCACCTGCGGCTGTTCCCATCCAGATCGTCGTCTTCATGCAATTCATGTTTCAGTCCCCGTCCACCGGTTCGAGTTTCGGCTCCAGCCCAACCGCCACACCCAATGCCTTGAGCGAGCGCGAGTATCGCAGTCTGCCCCTGCTCGCGGGGCGGGCGACGAAAGCACAATCCGAATCATGATCTGCGCAGCCCGCATGGCGGGAATTTTTACCACTTTCATTCTCCGGACGCCGGTCAGCCCCGGTTCGAACTGACATGCCCGTTCAATGGTTCCCGGGTCACATGAACTCGACCAAGAAAGCCATCATCGAGCGCGTCAAGGGCATCGATGTGGTGATCGAGATGCTCGACGCCCGCCTGCCGGCCTCGAGCGGCAACCCGCTTCTTGCCGAACTGACGCGGGGTAAGCCGGCGCTGAAGGTGCTCAACAAGCAGGATCTGGCCGATCCGCAGCGCACGGCGCTGTGGTTGCAGCATTTCACTGAGCAGCCTGCCACCCGCGCCGTCGCGCTGGACGGACGCGCTGGCGCACCCGTGCACCGGATCGTCGAGGCTTGTCGCGAACTGGCGCCCTTGCGCGGCGGCATGGTGAAACCGCTGCGGGTGCTGATCTGCGGCATTCCCAACGTCGGCAAGTCGACGGTGATCAATTCGCTGGCCGGTCGGGTCGCGGCCAAGACCGGAGACGAGCCGGGCATCACCAAGCTCGAGCAGAAGATCGTCATCGCCAGCGACTTCTATCTGTTCGACACGCCCGGGATGCTGTGGCCGCGGATCGTGGTCGAGCAGGGCGGATACAACCTGGCCGCCAGCGGCGCTGTCGGGCGCAACGCCTACGACGACGAGGAGGTCGCGCTGGTGCTGCTGGCGGCGCTCCATCGCGACTATCCAGGCCAGGTCGAGCAACGCTACAAGCTCGATGCCAGCGTGGCGCGCACGGACGACGAGCGGCTGGCTGCCGTCGGTCGCGCGCGCGGCGCTGTGCTGCCAGGGGGGCGCATCAGCCTGCAGAAGGCCGCGGAGATCGTGCTGCACGACTTCCGTTCGGGCAGTCTGGGTCGCATCTCGCTCGAGACGCCCGAAGACTGGCTGCGCTGGCAGGCCGAAGCGGCGGTGAAGGAGGCCGAGCGTGAGGCCTCCCGTGCGGCCAGATCGAAGTCCAGGCACGCCTCCCGATCGTCGCCGGCGGAGGGTTGAAGGGCCCGGGGGCAGGATCAGGCGTTGAGCGCGCCGACGGTGCTTTCGTTCGGCTGGCTGCGCAAGATGCGGCAGAGGCCGCCGTACACCGTGTCGGCGCACAGAGGCTTCTCCCAGTGCTCGCGTGCGCCCAGGCTCATGGCCTTCGCCAGATCGATGGAGAACCGCTCCGCGGTCAGCAGGATCACGTGACAAGCGCTGTCGGTGATGCGGTCGCTGAGCACTCGCACGACGTCCAGTCCACGCATGTCCGGCATGTTCATGTCCAGCAGGATCACATCGGGCATGGCCTCCAGAGCCGCGCGGATGCCGTCGCGGCCGTTGACGGCCAGCCTCAGCGTGACTGCCGGGAATGCTGACAGCATCGCTTCGACCAGCATGCGGTTGACCGGGTCATCCTCGATGCACAGCACGGTGCCACGCAGGTCTTCGACGGGTGCGTCAGGTTCGGGCTGGGCCATGGTCGTGTCCCTCTTCGAGGTGCAACGGTGGGGAGAACTGCGCTGACTGATCGTCAATGCCGCGCCGAACGATGACATTGGTACTTCCCCTCGCCAGTAACAACTGTCACCCGAGGCGACAGGGCCGCTGGCAGCCCGCCGTATGCTTGCGGCCCCCACGGAGATCGAGCATGACGGAGGTTTTTTGGAGGCTGGTGCGTTGTTGCGTCGCCGGCATGTCACTGCTGATCGCGATCGTTCCCCAGTTCACGCGCGCACAGTCGCCCGTCCCAGTGTCTGAACATCAACATCTCGACCGGCACCGCGAGCTCACGCGGCAGTTCATGCAATTGCTGAAGTCCGATCCGCAGCGTGCACTCAGCGAAGCGCTTGCCGGCGTTCAACGAACCAGTTCACTCGGACGCAACGACCCACAGCGGGCCGACGCACTCGAGATGCTGAGCCATGCCCACCTGATGGCGGAGCAGTACGACAAGGCACTGCCGCTCGCCGCAGAGGTGGTGCGCATCCGCAAGGCCGGCCGTCCGGTCGACGACGAACTGCTCGCACTGGCACTCGACACGCACGCGACCGTGCTGTTTGCCAATGAACGCAGTGCCGAGTCGGATGCTGCGCTGCGCGAGTCCCTGGCGGCCTGGCGGCGGGCCTACGGTGCGAACGACCTGCGTCTGGCCCCGATTCTCGAAGGCCAGGCCGAGTACGTGCAGAAGGCCTTCGGCCGCCCTCTCTGGACGATCGAACTGCTGCGCGAGGCCGTTGCCATCCGCGTGCAGAACGTCGGGTCGTCTGGCGGCAAGCTGGCCCAGACGCTGAGCGAACTGGCGATCCACGAGATGCGTCAGGCGCTGTACTCCGACTGCGACGGCCACCTGGCGAAGGCCCAGGAACTGCTCGAGGCCGAGATCCGCAGCGACCCGGCAAGGCAGGAGCAGAAGTCCGGGCTCATCCAGGTGCTCGTGATGCGCGCGGGCATCGCTGCCGTTCTGGGGCGCCAGGATCTGGCATTCGATCAGGTGCAGCGGGCGAGGTCGATCGAGTTGACCGATCGGCTGCAGCAGGCGCAAGCGCAACTCCTGATCGCCGAGTCGTTGAGTTCGGCGCTGTGGCTGACCGGTGACCTGGACGGTGCGATCGCTGCCGAGCTGGAGTCGCTGGACGTTTTCAAGAACCACCAGGACCTGCTGGAAAGCGGTGCGCTCGACAAGGATCTGGTCGGTGACACGTTGACCTCGCTGGCCCGCCTGTACCTGGAGAAACACGAACTCGGCCTCGCCCGACAAGCCCTGAAGGCCGCCCGTTCCGGCCTGGGCGATACGCCGGACGTCCTGTTCAACTTGTCCGAGCTCGAACGTCAGAGCGGCAACGAGGCCCTGGCGCTCGCGCATTACCAGGCTGCGCTGCGACTGCGCAAGGAAAGCGCCGCCGAGATCAAGGTGATGTTCGGCACCAACCGGGCAGAGGAAAGGGGCGGCGAGACGGGGCGCTTCGGCACCGCGGTCGGCGACCATCTGTCGCTGGGCGAGTCGGCTGTGCTGGTGCCCGGTGCGCAGTTCTCCGATGTGGCGTGGCTGCGTCCCGCACGCACCGTGCCATTGCCGGTCGGTCTGGCCACCGACGCGACGCGACTGCTGCTGCGCAACAAGCGTGTGCTTGATGCCGCCGCCTTCGGTGTCCAGGCTCGCGAGTTGATGGCGCGTGCGCGGCTGTACCCGAAATCGGCGCTGGTGTTCGTGCATGGATTCAACGTCTCGTTCGACGAGGCGCTCCAGCGTGCAGCGCAGCTCGCCCGCGACCTGAACTACGACGGCGCGGTATTCGTCTACTCCTGGCCGTCGCAGGGCACGGTGCTGCGCTATGGCACCGACCGCGACATCGCCGACCGCGCGGTGGACCGATTCGTCGAGTTTCTCGCCCAGGTCGAGCTGGCTACCGGTGCCGAGAAGATCAACCTGATCGCCCACAGCATGGGCAACCGGGTGCTGCTGCCAGCATTGGCCAAGATCGCCGCCGACCCGCAGAGCCGGGTCCGCCCGAAGGTGCGCGAGGTCATCCTGGCCGCTCCAGCGGTGCCGCAGGCCGACTTCACGAACTGGCTCGACACCATCTCGAAGCAGGGCATCCGCCGCTTCACGCTGTACGCGTCGTCGGCCGACAAGGCGATGTGGGCAGGCTGGCTGCGCGAATGGGCGACGTCGCTTGCCGGATACGCCTCGAGCGGCGTGCCGCTGTGGCACCCGAGCGTGCAGAGCATCGACATCTCGAAGGCCGCGGAGCCGGGCCTGCTCCAGCTCAACCACGACGTATTCGCGTCGAACCCTGTCATGTCCGAGGACATCCGCCAGTTGCTGCAGCAAGGCCAGCAGCGGCCGCCGAATCAGCGCATGCCGATGATGAAGGTGCAGCGCAGTCCGGACGCGGGACGCGCTTACTGGTCGTACGAGCCGCCTGCACCTGCGCGGCGCTGAATGAATCGTGCCGCCGATTCCTGGCTGTGCCGACCGGTCACCGGGGCTGCCGCTGCAGTCACAAAGACGCCGTGGCCAGCTTCGCACCGAACCCGATGAACAGCGCTCCGACGGCGCCTGTCAGTCCGGCTGACAGCCGCCTTCGCCGGCGGAACTCGGCCGCGAGGCGCGCGCCGACGAGGATCAGCACGGTGAGATAGGCGCAGCTGGTCAGCTCGCACACCAGGCCGAGCAGACCGAACGACCACCACGGTGCCGGGTAGGTCGGATCGACGAACTGGATGAAGAAGGACACGAAGAACAGGATCGCCTTCGGGTTCAGCAGGCTGATCACCAGGGCCCTGGCGAAGGGATCGCCCGTCACCGGCTCAGGCAGGCGATCGGTGGCTGAGTGCCCACGCTGCTGCCACAGGCGCCACGCGCCACGCAGCATCTGCAAGCCGATCCAGCCCAGGTAGGCCCCGCCGACCCATTTGACTAGGCCGAACAGCTCCGGACTCGCTCGCAGCAGCGAGGCGACTCCGCCAGCGGACAGCAGCATCAGGATCAGGTCGCCGAGGAACACGCCGCAGGCGCCGCGGTAGCCGGCCCGCACTCCGCGCTGAGCGGCAACGCTCAGCACGTACACCGAATTCGGGCCCGGCAGCAGCACGATCAGCACGGTACCGACGACGAAGCTCCAGAAGTCGGTGACGCCGAGTTGAAGGTGGATCCAGTCGCTCATCGCTGACCCTCGTCGGCGGCGACAGGGGCCCCGCCGCGTGCCGTGCATTGCCGCACCCGAGGTGACCACCACTTCGGAAGCAGTCGCCGCACCTGCGCTTGCCGGTAGCGGTCATCGATCAGCACCACCACACCGCGATCATTGGGCCCACGGATGACCCGGCCTGCGGCCTGAACCACCTTCTGCACGCCCGGGTACAGATAGGCATAGTCGTGGCCACGCCCGGCGCCGAACATCTGCTCCATGCGCTCCCTGATCTGTTCATTGACCGGGTTCAGCTGCGGCAGCCCCAGCGTCGCGATGAAGGCGCCGATCAGCCGTGCACCGGGCAGGTCGATGCCCTCGGCAAACGCGCCGCCGAGCACCGCGAAACCGATGCCCTGGCTGGTCGGCGTGAAGCCTGCCAGGAAGCGCGCACGCGCGGACTCGTTCATCGCGCGCGATTGCTCCCACAGCGTGATCTCGGGGTGACGTGTCCTCAGCAGCCCCGACACGTCCTGCAGGTAGTCGAAGCTGCTGAAGAACGCGAGGTAGTTGCCCGGTGCCTCGGCAAACTGCACGGCCATCAGTTCGACGATGGGCAACAGGGAATCCGCCCGATGCCGAAAGCGCGTGGACACGGCGTCGATCACGTCGACGCGCAACTGGCCGGCGTCGAACGGGGATGCCACATCGATGCACGCGGTGTCGTCGGGCAGACCCAGCAGGTCGCTGACGTAATCCACCGGATTCAGCGTCGCGGAAAACAGCGTGGTCGTGTGGCTCGCTGCAAAGCGCGGCTTCAGGAAGGGTGCCGGCACCACGTTGCGCAGGCACAGCACCGAGTCGTCGAGCGGCTCGTCCAGCGTCACGTCGAACAGCGAGTGATCGCCGAAGTCCTCATGCACCCGCGTGAAATGCAGCGCATCGAAATAGAAGCGCAACAGCGGTGAGTCGAGCGCCGGCCGTTCGGCGAGGTGATCTGTCACGACCGACACCACCTGCTGCAGGGCCGCGATGAGGTCCTGCCGTGGGCCCGGATAGACCCGGTAGGACACGCTCTCCTCGCCATCCACCTGTGCGCTCTCGATCGCTTGCCAGCAACGGTCGAGACGCCGCAGCGCGGGCCGCACGTCGGCCGGCGCCTTCGGCAGCAGGGCGCGCAGATCGGTGTGACGAAGCGACGCCGAATACATCTGCCGCCCGCGCTCGATCAGGTTGTGCGCCTCGTCGACCAGCACGCCGACCCGCCATTCGTGCGCCTGCGTCAGGCCGTGCAGCAGCGCGCTCAGATCGAACCAGTGGTTGTAGTCGCCGATCACCACGTCGCTCCAGCGCACCAGTTCCTGCGACAGGTAGTAGGGGCAGACGTGGTGGGCCAGTGCGACTTCGCGCAGCGTGGTCTGGTCCAGCACCGATCGCGTGATCGCATCGGCTCGGGCCGATGGCAGTCGGTCGTAGAAGCCGCGTGCCAGCGGACACGAGTCGCCGTGGCAGGCCTTGTCCGTGTGTTCGCACGACTTGTCGCGCGCCACCAGTTCGATCACGCGCAGCGGCAACGTCGGGGCGCTGTCCCGGATGACGCTCAACGCGTCCAGCGCAAGCGCACGCCCCGGCGTCTTCGCAGTCAGGAAGAACACCTTGTCGATCTGCTGGTCCGGACAGGCCTTCAGCAGCGGGAACAGCGTTCCGATCGTCTTGCCGATGCCGGTCGGAGCCTGCGCCATCAGGCAGCGCCCGGCGGCCGCGGTCCTGTAGACGGCTTCGGACAACGGGCGCTGACCCGGCCGGAAATCGGCGTGCGGGAAACGCAACGCCTCCAGGCCTGCATCGCGCTCGCGACGATGCCCGGCTTCCTGCTCTGCCCAGTCGCGAAATCGCCGGCACCGATCCTCGAACAACTGCTGCAAGGACTGCGCGGAGTGCCGCTCGGTCAGCACGGTCTCGTCCTGGGTCGCGACATCGAAGTACACGAGCGCCAGCTCGACTTCGTCCAGCCCGCGCTCGGCGCACAGCAGCGCGCCGTAGACCTGCACCTGCGCCCAGTGCAATGCGCGGCGGTTGGCCGGCATGGAGTCGAGGTCGCCGCGGAACGTCTTGACCTCTTCCACGCGCTGGCGCCGGGGGTCGTAGCCGTCGGCACGGCCGCGCACGATCAGGCCGTCGAACTCGCCGCAGACGCCGACCTCGGCTTCATACCCATCACCCTGTTGCGTTCGCCGCGATGAGACGATGGTGTGCCCGGCGATGCCTTCCAGCGCGGTGGCCGAGGGCGTGAAGCGCAGATCGAGGTCGCCGGCCTTGTCGGTGAACTCGCACAGCGCGCGGGCGGCGACGTGGACGTTCAAGGGAGCCCCTCGTTGCGCCAACTCACGCGTCGGGTGCCACGCCCAGCAGTCGATGCAGCCGCGTGCTGGTCGTCGTGTACTGGACCTGCACCGGGCGGTCGGGTCGCAGGTACGCGGCGGCCCCATAGGCAGCCATCGTCGCTTCGTGGAATCCGCAGACGATGAGCTTCTTCTTGCCTGGGTAGGTGTTGACGTCACCGACCGCGAAGATCCGTGGGACGCTGGTCTCGAACTTCTCGGTGTCGACCACCACCTGCTTGCGATCGAGCTGAATGCCCCAATCGGCGATGGGGCCGAGCTTCGGGCTCAGGCCCCACAGCACGAGCAGCAGGTCGACCGGCAACGACAGCGTGGTTCCATCGGCGCGCGCCACGACGAGTTGCGTCAGCGTGTCGCCAGCGCTCTCGCAGCCGATCGCCTGGGCTGCGACGAACTGCATCCGGCCCGCGGCGCAGGCTGCGCGCATCCGATCGACGGTCGCGGGTGATGCCGTGAAGGCGTCGCGGCGGTGCATCAGCGTGACGCTGGCCGGACGATCGATGTCCGAGTCGGCCAGTGCCAGCGCGGTGTCAAGGGCAGCCTCGTCGTCGCCGATCACGATGACCCGTCGCCCCTTTGCAGAGGGAACCGCTTCGCCGGAATGGATCACCTGCCGGCCGAAGAAGCAGTCGATTCCGTCGACCTTGATCCGACGGGGCACGAAGGAACCCACGCCGCCGGCGATGAAGACGGTGCCCGCGCGAAAACGCACGCCTGCGGTGGTGGTGACCTCGAAGCCGCCGTCGGCCTGAGGCTCGACCGCGCTCACCTGCTGCGACAGGTGGAATGTCGGCTTCATCGGCGCGATCTGCGCCAGCAGTCGATCGACGAGCTCCCGACCGGTGCACACCGGCACGGCGGGAATGTCGTAGATCGGTTTGTCGGGGTACAGCTCGATGCACTGGCCGCCCGGCATGGCCAGGCTGTCGACGACATGGCAGGCGATCTCAAGCAACCCGAGCTGGAAGACCTGGAACAGACCCGTCGGGCCGGCGCCGATCACCAGCGCTTCGGTGGTGATCGGCGCGCCGGGGGGCGCTTGCAAGGCGGTGCGGTCGGGCAAGGCGCGAACCGCAGTCGAGGCAGGAAGACGGGCGTGCCGGACCGGGCTCAGCGCTTCAGTTCAGACAGCTTGCCGGTCTTGTCTTTCCACTCATCGGCATCGGGCAAGGCCGGCTTGCGCTTGGTGATGCTGGGCCAGCCGCTGCGCGCCAGATCGGCGTTGAGCTGGATCATGTGCTGCTGGTCGCCGGGCACGTCCTCCTCCGGCATGATCGCGTTGACCGGGCACTCGGGGATGCAGACCGCGCAGTCGATGCATTCATCCGGGTCGATCGTCAGGAAGTTCGGGCCTTCGCGGAAGCAGTCGACGGGGCACACGTCCACGCAATCGGTGTACTTGCAGCGGATGCAGGATTCGGTGACGACGTGGGTCATGACAGAGGCTCGGTGATGGGTGTGGAAACGGCAGGATGAGCAGACTGGAAAGGCCGGTCGGGCGCCGGAGCCGGCGTGGGCGAATTTTACGTGCTCAGGTTGGCCTTCGAGGGCGAAGGGATGTGGTCGGTGTCCGGCGGTTGCGCTGCATCAATCGGACGCGCTCCGGCGCCCACCAGGACGAGCGTCGGGCGACCCGCGTGCAGCATGCTGGCCCGTCCGAGGGTCTCGATCGTGTGGTCGCTGTGCAGTTCATCGGGCCATCCGGCACGCGAAATCACGCAGGCCTCGGTATCTGTTGGCCAGCCGGCACGCACCAGCTGGCGGGCCAGCGCACCGAGCTGCTTTCCTGCCATGTAGAACACCTCGGTATCGGCGCTGCGGCTGGCTCGAAGGGGGCCGGAGGCCGCCTCCGCGGCCACATGATCGGGAGCCGCACGCGTCATCGCGGTCGAGAAGCTGACGCTTCGGCCCGAGCCACGTCGGGTCAGCGGGCGCTTCGCCGAGGCGGCAGCGGCCAGGGCCGCTGTCACGCCGGGCACCACTTCGCACTCGATGCCGGCTTCGGCCATGGCCTGCAGTTCTTCCTCGAGCCGGCCGAACACGCTGGGGTCGCCGCCCTTCAGTCGCACGACAAGACCGCCCGCACCGACCTCACGGGCGCTTCGGACCAGCAGCGCGTTGATGGTTTCCTGTCCGGTGCTGTCCGCGAAACCGCGCTTGCCGACGTGCAGCCAGCGAGCCTGAGGAGCCAGTTCGCGCAGTGCGGGATCGGCCAGCGCGTCGGTCAGCACCACGCTGGCCTGCGCCAGCCGCTGCGCTCCGCGCACGGTGATCAGGTCGGCCTGACCGGGCCCGGCGCCGACGAAGGCGACGCGGCCGAAGGCCGTCGTGCCCGAAGCCGCTTTCATGCCGCGGACTTCACCAGCAGCGCGCCGCTGGTGCGGTTGGTCGTCGGATCGACGACGATCAGCGAGCCGCCGCTGCGGTTCGACTCGTAGGCCTCGACGGGCAGCGGCTGCTGCGTCTCGATGATCACGTGCCCGATCTCGTTGACGGCGAGTTCGTGCGCATCGATCGACTCCAGCGAGTGGATGTCGAGACGGCTCTCGATGCTGGCGATGCGTGCCTGCACCCAGCGGTTGCCATGGCGCACCCAGTACTTGCGTCCGACGACGGCCGGCTCGGTGTCCAGCCAGGCCAGCGTCGCCGCAAAGCTCTGCAGGCCAGTGACGGAGTCGGGCGTCGAAATCCAGTCGCCGCGCGAGACGTCGAGCTGGCGATCGAGCACGACACCGGCCGAGCGGCCCGCCTCGACCCGGTCGACCACGCTGCCGGCGAGCCGCACTTCGGCCACCACCGCGCGCTGGCCGCTCGGGAAGATCTGCACGTCGTCGCCGGCCTGCACGCTGCCGTGGGCGATCCGGCCCCACAGCGTGCGTGGCTGGTTGCCCGTGCCTTCGCCTTCGCGAGCCACGTATTGCACCGGGATCAGCAGGTCGCCCTCGGTGCGCTCCTGCGCAGCGGGCAGCGATTCGAGCAGCTGCAGCAGCGTCGGGCCGACGTACCAGGTGCTCCAGTCGGTCCCGTCGGTCACCAGCGTCTGTGTGACATTGTCGCCGCGCAAGGCCGACACCGGCACGATGCCGGCGACTGCGATGCCAGCCGCCTCTGCGAACGAGCGCAGCGCGACGCTGACCGCGTCGAACGCCTGCCGGGGATCGGCGACCGCGTCGAGCTTGTTGACCGCGAACACGATGCTCGGCACGCGCAGCAGGTGAGCCAGCAGCGAGTGGCGACGCGTCTGCGGCAGCAGCACCAAAGGCGTCTGATTCGTATCCAGCTTGGTGATGTCGACCAGCACCACCGCGGCATCGCTGCCGGCGGCGGCCGTCACCATGTTGCGGGTGTACTGCTCGTGGCCCGGCGCGTCGGCGATGATGAACTTGCG
>ENA-UOWO01004079-UOWO01004079.1-activated-sludge-metagenome-genome-assembly--contig:-NODE-4079-length-16372-cov-20.755225_pt1 | contig 16372 bp, 16 predicted proteins | sample MGYA00238148_ERZ761564 | MGnify/ENA primary metagenome ERZ761564 (study PRJEB28885, sample SAMN05720194) | activated sludge metagenome | isolation source: Anaerobic digester | place: USA...
ATAGGACTTAACCTGACACCTCACGGCACGAGCTGACGACAACCATGCAGCACCTTGTAAATTGTCTTGCGAAAGATCTGTTTCCAAATCGGTCAATCTACATTTAAGCCTTGGTAAGGTTCCTCGCGTATCATCGAATTAAACCACATGCTCCACCGCTTGTGCGGGCCCCCGTCAATTCCTTTGAGTTTCAGGCTTGCGCCCGTACTCCCCAGGTGGGATACTTATCACTTTCGCTTAGCCACTGAAGTTACCCCCAACAGCTAGTATCCATCGTTTACGGCGTGGACTACCAGGGTATCTAATCCTGTTCGCTACCCACGCTTTCGTCCATCAGCGTCAATCCATTAGTAGTAACCTGCCTTCGCAATTGGTATTCCATGTAATCTCTAAGCATTTCACCGCTACACTACATATTCTAGTTACTTCCTAATAATTCAAGTCTAGCAGTATCAATGGCCGTTCCACCGTTGAGCGATGGGCTTTCACCACTGACTTACTAAACCGCCTACGGACCCTTTAAACCCAATGATTCCGGATAACGCTTGGATCCTCCGTATTACCGCGGCTGCTGGCACGGAGTTAGCCGATCCTTATTCTTACGGTACCGTCAAGCCCCTACACGTAGAGGTGTTTCTTCCCGTACAAAAGCAGTTTACACACCATAGATGCTTCATCCTGCACGCGGCATGGCTGGTTCAGGCTTGCGCCCATTGACCAATATTCCTCACTGCTGCCTCCCGTAGGAGTCTGGTCCGTGTCTCAGTACCAGTGTGGGGGATCTCCCTCTCAGGACCCCTACCCATCGTCGCCTTGGTATGCCGTTACCATACCAACTAGCTAATGGGACGCATGCTCATCTTTCACCGTTGTGACTTTAATAATGTCTTGATGCCAAATCATTATACTATGAGGTATTAATCCAAATTTCTCTGGGCTATCCCTCTGTGAAAGGTAGATTGCATACGCGTTACGCACCCGTGCGCCGGTCTCTGCCGATAAATCGGCATACCCCTCGACTTGCATGTGTTAAGCCTGCCGCTAGCGTTCATCCTGAGCCAGGATCAAACTCTTCATCGTATATTGTTTGCCCGAAGGCTGTTTGTTGATATGATAAAGGCTAGTCTTATTTCGAATCTTCGATTCTTCTTACTCTTTTTTTTATTGCTCCAGCATCTCTGCTGAAGCGGCTGTCAATCCAATATGTCTATGAACGTGTCTTTCTTTTCTTGTCGCTATTCTTTCGTTTAGCGGGTGCAAAAGTAGCAATTGTTTTTTACTGAACAAGCTTTTTTGAAAATAAATTTTAATTTTATTTTCTCGATTCTCATTACCAGTATATTATCAATGAACTTTCTTTTTCCCTCAACAAGTATCTCGTTTGCGGGCTGCAAAGATACACCCGTTTTTCACTCCCGCAAACTTTTTTTAAGGGAAATTCCCTAATTTTTTCCTAATCGTTTATAAACCCTTGGGATGGTGGTTTTTGCAAGGGATTTTTTTGTCAAAACCAAAAGCCGAACATGCAGATTTGCAAAAGGCCTCTCTGAGAAACGATGCCCGCGTGAGAGGGCCGAGCGTTGAATAACAGTCCCGCGGACTGTTTTAGCGAAGGCGCCAGCGGGTGTGGTGGCCAAAAACAAGATTTGACAATAGGAGTTAATTTACTAGCAAGGTGCCCGCGTGAGGGATGGCAGCAAGGTGCCGCGCACCGCGTACAGCCCGACGGCGCCATAGACCCGTTTTGGAAATTGGTGCGGCTAGCGCCGGCACGCCATCAAAAAGGAATCACTCGAAACGAATAGCTTTCACGGGAGAAATTTTCGTAATAATATAAGAAGGCACCAACAGCACCAGCAGGCAGACAAAAGCGGTGCCCACATTGAGCAGCAAAAGATACAGCCAATCGAGATGTACCGGCGCCACATTGACATAATAACTTTCGGGGTTGAGCTTGACCACGCCGAAATATTGTTGCACGAGCACCAGCCCAATCCCAATGGCATTACCCCAAAACAAACCACGCACTATTAAATAAAACGCGTTGTACAGGAATATTTTACGCACCGACCAATTGCTTGCGCCCAAAGCTTTTAGAATTCCGATCATTTGTGTGCGCTCGAGGATGAGCACCAAAAGCGCCACAATCATATTAATGGTGGCCACGACAATCATGACGATTAAAATCACGATAATATTAAAATCAAACAACTGAAGCCACTCGAATATATAGTAGAATTTCTCGGCGATGGTTTGGGTGTCTAGCGTAGAACTGGTTTGCTCGTACACTTCTTCGCCTTTGGCCTTGATGTTATTGAAGTCATCTACAAAAACCTCAAACGACCCCACTTGGTCGGGTTTCCATTTATTGATGCGCTGCACGTGGCGGATGTCGCCAATGAGGTAAGCCGAATCGAACTCCTGAAAGCCCGAATTGTAAATACCTACAACTTCAAAAACCCGCAGGTTGGGCAAACGGTTGCCGTCGTCTTTCATGAAGAAGGTGTTGAACTTATCGCCGACTTTTAAATCGAGCCTGTCTGACAGATATTGCGAAATCATCACCTGTGCATTGAGGTTGTGTGAGACATCGGGCAGTTTTCCGGACACCAGGTATTCTTTGATGTTGCTCCACTGGTAATCGGCACCAACGCCTTTAAAGACGATTCCTTCGAAGGTCTTCTCGGTGCGGATGATACCTGCTTTAGAAGCCACTGCTTGAATGTGACTGATGCCTGTGACGGTTTTAAACTTGGGGTAAAAATCCTGTTCTGTAGAAATGGGTGTGACGCTTCCCTGCGATTGGTTGTCATCGTAATTCTGGATGATGATGTGCCCGTTGAACGCCGAAACTTTCTCGCGGATTTTTTGCTGCAAACCAATTCCCGTAGCCACAGAAACGATCATCATGACCATGCCAATGGCAATCGCGGCAATCGCAATTTTTATAATTGGCGCAGATATACTACTTTTACGGCCTTTAGCAGCAATGAGCCTTTTGGCTATGAAATGTTCCAGGTTCACTCTTTAAAGTTTTGCCCAAAAGTACAGCTTTAGATACGATTTACCGAATTTGGAAGTTAATTATGAAGTATGATCCCGAGCACCAGCAACCACACAGAACGTCTGATTTTTCCTTCTCTTACCAATCCCTCGATAACTGTATTGGGAATCTTACTGCTTTTGGTTGCCTCGTGTAAGACACCGCAAACGGCAATGGGCACTTCGATTCCCGCGCATACGATGGTAAAAAGCAAGAGTAAATCGAATGCATTTCTTACCGGTGCCGACAATATGGAAAGCTACCTGAATCTGTTGCGCGGCAAAAAGGTAGGCGTCCTTACCAATCCCAGCGGACTGGTTTCTTTTGATTACGATTATACCTTTACCGATACGGTAAATCGCACCCAACAATCGGGAAAGAAAACCGCCACGATGCATATTGTGGATTACCTTGCGCAAAAAACCAAAGTAGATCTCGTCAAGATTTACGCGCCCGAACACGGTTTTCGTGGCGAAGGTGCCGACGGCGAACTCATCGTTGACGGCAAAGACACCAAAACCGGTGTTCCTATCATCTCGCTCTACGGCAACAGCAAAAAACCGTCAAAAGAACAATTGTCTGGTATTGATGTATTGCTCTTTGACCTACAGGACGTTGGTGCGCGTTTTTACACTTACATCTCCTCCTTGCATTATGTCATGGAAGCCTGTGCCGAAAATGATATCCAGCTTATCATTCTCGACCGTCCCAATCCCAACGGCAATATCGTAGACGGGCCCATTCTTGAAAAGCAATACAGCAGTTTTGTAGGCATGCACGAGATTCCGGTCTTGCATGGCATGACCATTGGCGAATACGCGCTCATGATCAACGGCGAACGCTGGCTCAAGGACAGTTTGCAATGCAAGATCAAGATTGTCCCGTGTGAAAACTACCGCCGCGAAATGCCCTACAGCTTACCGGTAAAACCGTCGCCCAATTTACCCAACGACCAGGCCATTAACCTGTATGCAAGCTTGTGTTTTTTTGAGGGAACAAACGTAAGCGTAGGCCGCGGAACCGATAAACAATTCCAGATTTACGGCTCGCCGTTGCTCACGCCTTATCACGAATTCTCGTTCGTGCCTATGCCCAACGCAGGATCTAAAGAACCGCCGCAGATGGGAAAAACCTGTTGCGGAGAAGATCTCTCGCACACCGCAAAAGTAAAAAGACTGGAACTCAAATGGCTGCTCGAAGCCTACCACAAGACCGAACAACCCGAGAAATTTTTCAACTCGTACTTCACCAAACTCGCCGGAAGTAAAAAAATGCAACAACAGATTGAAGGCGGGATGAGCGAAGAAGAAATCCGCGCTACCTGGAAACCTGGCCTGGAGCGTTTTAAAGAAATGCGAAAGAAGTATTTGATTTACCCGGATAGTTTCCTGACGGTGAATTAATTAAAGTGGCAACCGCTTTTTCATTTCCTCCACAATATTAAAAGCCGCAGGGCAAATCGCCACATTGAGCAGCGTAAGATTGGCTATCTGCTGGAATTTCTTTCGGTCGGTATGCGGAAACTCCCGACAAGCCTTGGGCCGCACATCATAAATCATACAATAATTCTGGGAATCCAGAAACGCACATGGCACACTTTTCAAGACGTAATCATTCTCTTCATCAATGCGCAGGTATTGGTCAATGAATTGTTGCGGCTTCTGGCGCAGGTGTTTGGCAATTCGCTCAATGTCGGCAGTAGTGAAAAGTGGCCCGGTGGTCTTGCAGCAATTGGCGCACTCGAGACAGTCGGTTCTGCGGAACTCGGCGGCGTGCAATTCCTGCATCACATAATCGATGTTCTTGGGCGGCTTCTTTTTGAGCTTATCGAAATACTTTTTGTTCTCGATATGCTTATCTTTGGCCAACTTGGGCAACTGATTTAAAGGCGGTTTCAACACAACAATATTTGATTTTAAAAACAAAGATAACCTTTAAACCCAAAACTCCCTATACCCTGAACCTTGAACCCTTCACCCGTATGAAAGACCTTTTCGGAAAAGCCATTCTCGACTATCAAACAGGCAATTCACCCCAGGACCTGATCACCGAAACCTCGATTTCAGAACCCGATGACATGAGCGTCGCCTACCTTTTCCGTTCCTTTGCCGAAATGCCAGCCATGGAACAAAAGGCGCTCGAACTTGCCCAAGGCAAAACCCTCGATGTGGGTTGTGGCGCCGGAAGCCACAGCCTCTACCTACAGAATGAAAAAAACCTAGCGGTCACCGCGATCGACATTTCAACTAACGCCATTGAAGCCTGTAAACTACGCGGCCTAAAAGATGCCAGGGTTCAGGACATCATGGCGCTCGAGGGCGAAAAATTCGACACCATCCTACTTTTGATGAACGGCGCCGGCATGTGCGGCAGGCTTAAAAACATGACCGTGTTCCTGCAAAAACTCAAATCCCTGCTCAATGAAAACGGCCAGGTTTTACTCGACAGCTCCGACATCATTTATATGTTCGACGAGGATGAGGATGGTGGTAAGTGGATTGCTTCGGATGAAGAATATTACGGAGAAGTCGTGTTCAACATCCAATACAAAGGCCAAAAAGAAGATCCGTTCCATTGGCTTTACATCGATTTCAATACACTTCAAAACGCCGCGCACGCTGCGGGTTTACAGTGCCAACTCGTACTCGAGGGCGAACATTACGATTATCTGGCCAAACTCAGTAGGTAATTTTTTGGGCGTGTCCCTGCGGGCCGGGCTGTACGCTGCAATATTTTTGTCGGGAGACTGCTCTTTTGCGTGAAAAGCCGTGTCAGACAAAAATGATTTCCGCTGCCATCCCTCACGCGGGCATCCATCGACATTCAACATTCGTTAGTCAAAATTCAACCTTTAAAAATTTCGAACAATGAACGCTCAACAACGAACTTTGAAATAGCCAATCAACCATCAACCGTCAACCAAACCCTGAAATTCTATAAGGTTTTCGCGTTTATCCGAAAACCCAAACTTTTATCTTTATCGGCACAAATATTAAAGAATCAACTATGAAAATCCTCAAATTAGTCTCGCTATCCTTACTGCTGTTCGTTTTGGGTTGTTCTAAAGACGACGACCAGAATGTAGAGAACGGCGTCAACAAAACAGCCAACCTGCAAATTACCGGATCGAGTGCCAACGACTTCCTATCGGCGGCCAAATACCAATCGGTGGTGATAGAGGTTTTATACGTACAAGGTTTTCAACCTGAGGCACAGACCTTAACCAATCTTAGGAATTTCATGCAGGCCAGACTCAATAAACCTGGCGGAATCACCATCAATCAAAGACCAATTGCAAGTCCGGGTCTCGCGCCTTACGACATCAACGAGATTGCCGCGATCGAGTCGGCCAACCGGACATTCTACAACAACGGCAATGTACTCACTTTGTTTCTATTGTTCGTAGACGGGAACTACGCTACAGATACAGCATCGAACTTCACCTTGGGTACCGCGTATCGCAATACGTCGTTTGTGATGTTTGAAAACACCATTCAAAACCTGAGTAATTCACCGTTAGAACCCAACCGCATTACGCTTGAAAGTACAGTTATCTTACATGAACTCGGTCATTTGCTGGGACTCGTCAACCTCGGCTCTACCATGCAAACCGAGCACAATGACGAAGCGCACGACAAACACTGCGACAACGAAAACTGCCTGATGTTCTGGAAAACCTCAAACAGTTCTATGGTTGGCGAGATGGTAGGTTCGGGCATCCCGCAGCTCGATGCGAATTGCCTGGCCGATTTACAAGCCAATGGCGGGAAGTAAAAATAAAAAACCCCAGGGTAAACTCTGGGGTTTTTATTTTTAGACGCAGCCGAAGCCCCTGAACATGCTGCACTTGAGACACGCCGCGGCGGGTTTTAGACTCACTTCTTTCGTGATAAACGATTATTTCTTGATGATTTTGTCTGACTTGAGTAATTTGCCTTCGTTGTAAATCCTGAGGTAATAAGTTCCCGAAGCCAACCCATCAATATTAACCACATTGTTGGTTTGCGAGGTTAACTTTTGGGTTTTGACAAGCTGCCCGATATTGTTAAAGATCTCTACTTCGTCAATCTGCGACTGCGGAGAGGTAATCATGAAGTACTGCGAAACGGGGTTCGGGTAGACGCTGATGGCATTCATGGCTTCAAAATCGCTGAGTCCCAAAGTAGCACAACCGTTGGATGTCAACAAGCTCAATCGCGGTCCGGCTAAAGTGTTCTGCATAATCGTTTTTTGTCCGGCCGTGAAGAACGCCATACACGCATCATTTACATAATCCATATAGTTCATGAACATCGAACCGTTGGTGGTGTTGGTGCAAGCGTTGGCATTGCTCGGGAAAGATGGGCAATTGAAATACGGATTATCGGTTGCCGGCGTATCGGCTACCCCGTCGCTGTTGGCACCGCTTCCGCAAGGACTTCCGTCATCGCCCCATGGGTGTAACAGTCCAAAATAGTGTCCAATTTCGTGCGTTCCTGTCCTTCCTTTGTTGAACGGCGCAGTAGCAGTTCCGGTGGTGCCAAAATACTGGTCTCCGATACACAGACCGTCATCGGCCTGACCGGCATTAGACGGGAGATAAGCAAATCCCAACAATTGGTCATCGGTGAAACGCCCAATCCAGATATTGAGGTATTTGGTAGGATCCCAGGCGGGCTCTCCCGCTGCCAAATAATAACTGTTTTCAAAAACAAACGAACTCGACACTGATTTTCTTGTAATCCCGGTAGACGTTGCACCAGCCGGCGTGCGGGTTGCCTTACAAAAAGTGATTTCGACATCAGCACCAAGCGGTCTGAAAACCGAGGGCACTACGGTATTGAAATCGGCGTTGAGTTTCCGGTAGTCGGCATTCAAAACGGCAAGTTGCGAATTGATTTGTGCGTCGCTGATATTCTGCGCTGCATTTTTGTACAAAACGTGGAAGACTACAGGAATGGTCACCACCACGTTGGGCGTATTGTTGTCGCCGCCACGATTGAAAATGGTTCGTGCTTGTGCATTATCGGGGTTTTGAATGTAATTCATCACTTCATTGTGATGGGCCTCAAACCCTGGCACGGTTGCTTTAAGAAGGCTCACCTTGTCCATCGTACCACAGGTTCTTTGTTGGGCAAAACCTGAAACGGCGGTGAATGCGATAAGGGTTACAATAATTTTTTTCATAGTTTAGTAAATTAAGACTGCAATAATACAAACATTTCCTTATTGGCAAAGCAAACGTTCATAAGTTTTAAGCTGTTGACTTCAAGTTGATTATCAGAAACGTTGCAATAAATTAGTAGTAGTTTGGATATCGGCAATGGCTTCGCGCAGCAAATGCAAATCGTGTTGCGAATTGTAGGCATTAAGTGAAATCCGCAAAAATATGCCGTGATCTATTTTCATTACCGGAATCTCAATATGGTATTTCTCAAATAAAAGTGATTTCAATCCCACAATATCATTGGTTTGTATAGGTATGCTGCACATTTGTCCGAGAAACTCCGAAGTCACGGGGCAAATCGGCTTTGACCCAACAAGCTCACAAAAACTTTCATAATGTTCAAGGATCATTTGCTTGCAAACGTTAGACTGAGATTCCCAGTCATTGGCGCGTAGAAATTCAACCGCAGCGCCAGCCGTCAGGAAGGCCGATACATCACGTGTGCCTTGGTGTTCGTGATAATCTAAGAATTGACTCTGCCCCGGTGTTTCGCTTTGGTAACCCCAACTCACCACGAGCGGGTCAATATGGGATTGCCAAGATTTTTTGACATATAAGAACGACGATCCTTTGGGCGCGAGCATCCATTTGTGGAGCGTGCCGGTGTAAAAATCGGGATCGAGCGCGGCAATATTCAAATCGATATGACCCGGAACGTGAGCGCCGTCGATAATGGTAATTAGCCCTAGTGCACGCGCTTTTTCACAAATCTCCTTGACAGGGAATATCAAAGCCGTGGCGCTGGAAATCTGATTGAGGAAAATGACCTTGGTTTTTGGGGTGTAGCCTTTCCAGAACTCGTCGAGGATTTGTGCTTTAGAGACAATTGGCAATGAAATGTTCTGCCGAATGTATTTGGCTCCCGATTTTTTACAATAAAAATTCCAGGTGCGGTCCATGGCGCCGTACTCGTGGTTGGTGGTGAGTATCTCATCTCCCGGCTGTAGTTCAAGGCTGCGCATGACGGTATTGATGGCAATAGTTGGGTTGGGGACAAAAAAGAAATCTTCGGGCGAGCAACCCACATAAGTTGCGAGCGCGTTCTTTGATTCCTTGAGATAACCGATTAGTTTTTTGGTTAGAAATTGAACCGGTGTCCTTTCTAGTTCGAGTTGCCAATGTTGGTAGTTTTCAAAAATTGGTTTGGCGCAAGCCCCAAATGAGCCGTGGTTGAGATAGGTCAGTTGTGGATCCAGCAAGAAATGTGATTTCATAATTTTGATTTTTGATTGTTGCGCGCCCCAAACCTTCTCAGGTCGTTCTGCTGTGGTTTGATGGAATCAAATGTAAAAAATCCCGAACAACAATTGTCATTCGGGATTCTTTTACTCGGTAATTACCGCTATGGGAAGCAAATACTGGCTTCGGACCTTTTTACTGTCCTTGGCTGCGGGTGCCCATTTGGGCAGGGTTTCGAGGATTTGGCGGCACTGTTCTCCCGTGCCAAATCCGGCATCGTGTACGACGCGGATATCGGTTGGCGTGCCGTCTTTTTCAATGACAAAAGACAGAACGACCTTATCTACCAATCCGGGAACTTGGGGCGCTTTGAAATGTTTGGCGAAAGTGCTGTAAAATACGTCAATGCCTCCTGGAAAATCGGCTTGGGTGTCAACATCTTCGGAGGTGTAGATTTTCTCATCCGCGTTTGGCCGCGTGTTATCTTGTGCCGAGACCAGATTCACTGCGAACAACAGGACAGGCAACAGAAACGTTGTTCTCATTTTAAATTTATTTTTTTGAAGCAATGTTGATGGGGATAGTGTACATGACGCGAACTGTTTTTCCTTTTTGCATTCCCGGACTCCATTTTGGACTGGCCAACAATACGCGTTTGGCCTCTTCTGCAGCGCCTTGTCCCGGATTGCTGACGATTTTCACGTCTGTAATGCTGCCGTCTTTTTCAACCACGAACGACACGACTACCTTCCCCGATATATTTCGTGCCTCGGGCAACTTGAAATTAGTACTGATATAATTCAGGAACTCTTGCCGCCCGCCCGGAAATTGAGGTGCAACTTCTATGTTATCCTCTTTGTACGTACGGTTATCAATGGGTTCGGAAACTTTTAATTGAACCGGCACTTCACCTGCCTTAGATTCTTTTTTTTCGGGCTTTGATTTTGGCCTGAACACCATGGGATATTTGATTTCAACGCTGATGGGCTTGCCGCCGCGACTTGCCGGTTTCCATTTAGGACATTCGTTGAGCACGCGTATCATTTCTATAGCCGATTCCGAGTCAATCATTTGAATCATCTTTATTTTTTGTACGCTGCCGTCGGTGTCAATGGTGAAGGCGGCAACCATTTTGCCTGGTTTAGAGACCTTGCTGTAATTGAAATGCGTGTTGACAAATTCGCCGAATTGCTCTATGCCGCCGCCGTTGAATTGTGGCTCGATACGGTCGCCACCGAGATATACTTCATCTTCGCCCTGGATTTGCGAAAATGAGAAAAAAGGCACTAAGAGCAACAAGAACAGCGGTTGAATCGGTTTCATAGCCTAGTTTATGGAATGTTCAAGTATTTATGGGTCTGCAACGACACGCGCCATTTGGGATGATTCATGACATAGTCTACAATGAGTGGTGTCATTTCTTCTTTTTTGCTCCATTCGGGTTGCAGGAACAAAATGGCGTTTTTATTGACTTTGGCGGCTTGTTCTTCGGCGAAGATAAAATCGTGTTTGTTGTAGACGATCACTTTGAGTTCATGGGCATTGTCATATACCAGTTGGGTGGGCAACTTATTTTTCTTTGGGGAAAGGCAGATCCAATCCCAGGATCCGGTAAGCGGATAAGCACCCGAGGTTTCTATGTGCACGCGAAGGTTTTTGCTTTTTAACGCGTTGGTGAGCGGCGCCATGTCCCACATCAGGGGTTCACCGCCAGTCACCACAACAGTATCGGCATATTGTTTGGCGTGGGTTACGATTTGGTCGATGGCCGTTGGCGGGTGCAAATCGGCATTCCAGCTTTCCTTGACGTCACACCAGTGACAGCCTACATCGCAGCCTCCGATACGAATGAAATAAGCCGCTGTACCGGTGTGGAAACCTTCACCCTGGATGGTATAGAATTCTTCCATAAGTGGCAACATGGTTCCTTTTTCGACGGCCGATTGTATTTCTTTGGGTAACATTTGTTTTGAATAAGCTGCAAAGATAGGGAAAAAGACCGCTGCGCTGCAAGACCACTTCGTTATAAGACCGCTGCGCTGCAAGAAGAAAGAAAAAAGAAATAATGAATGGTAAATTATAAATGACAAATGAAACGATTGTCCTATTCTTGCAGCGTAGCGGTCTTGTCTCTTGCAGCGCAGCGATCTTGCAGTGCAAACGGTCTCTAGCCCTGATGGCAGCGGACAGCAGGATTGGCTGCAAAAAAAAAAAAAAACCGACAGCTTTCGTTATCGGTTTTCATTTTGGTATTATCGTTTATTTTTTTAGCTGCTTGAGCGAATCGGTTGCATATTGGTTGGCCGGATCGAGTGCGAGGGTTTTGTTGAAAAATTCCCTGGCTTTGGCGGTGTCTGTATTGGCGTAGCTGGCTCCGATGTTGTTATAGGCCTCGATGAACTTCGCTTTGTTTTTGGTCACTTCTTCTTCGCCTTTCTCGGTTACGACCCTGATGTAATCCTCATAGAATTTGATGATGTTGGCCTCATTCTCGAGCAACCTGTTGGTCCTGGCGCGGAAAATATATGCATCCTGCGTGGTTGGCGAAGCCTCGATTACCTTACCGAAAGCGGCATCGGCTTTTTGCAATGCGATTGGATCGGGTTTAACAACATCTTTTCTGGTGTTGTCGTAATAAATAGAGTTACCGAGGTAAAAGTTATCGAGCAGGTAATTTTTAGACGTGGTGTTGGTAGTAGCGATTTCGTATATTGCCGCCGCTTCCTTAAACAATCTTTGCTCGTAGAATTTCTTGCCTACTTCGCTTAGATCGTTGGTCATTGTAATCTCCATTTCTACCGATTTTTTGATGTCTGCGACTCCAGCGGCAAATAGGGTTTGATCTACGGTCTTGGTCTCAACGTTGTTAGACTTTCTAAGTTTGGCGAGACCCAAATACATATAATCCCTTGCGATTACCTTGTTGGCCGGATTGGAAATGAAGTCCTGGATGGATTTCATGGCCACGTCGGTGTTTCCGTTTTCGTAAGCCGAGTAACCCAAATAACGCAAAATCCTTGGGTTGACTTTGTCTAGCTCTTTCATTTTGTTGGCTTCTGCTTCGAGCGCTTTGTAATCTTTGGCTAGGATCAAGAAGTCGGCATGACGCATACGGGAAGCGAGCGAATAATCTGTCAGTGTCATGTACTTCTCATAATAACTTAACGCTTTCTGGATGTACTCTGTGTATTTCTTTGGCTCGTTGTTGCCCCAATAATAGTAGGTTTCTGCAAGCTCCCTGTAAACAGGACCGTAATTCGGGTTGGCTGTAGCGACGTCGTTGAGTGCTTTTACCGCTTCGGTGTAGGCTTTGGCGCCTTTGAGCAAAACACCCAATTGCATTTTGGCCCTAATCAATGACGCGTCGGTTTGGAAAGCGTTGCGATACGCAGCATAGGCATCATTTTGGTTTTTGTCGCCATAATAGGCGTCACCTAAAGTCATTTGAACGTTCGCGTCTGTCGGATTGGCAGCTTTTGCTTTTTCTAGTGAAGCGAGAGCCGCTTTGTAATCGGGTTTGTCGGCATTCATGTATGCCTTGGCTACCGCGATGTATTCTTCTGTATCTTTTTTCTTGACGTCTTTGGTAGCGAGTGCAAAATTGGATTGTGCAGCCGAAACATTGTTCTGGTCAAGTTCTATCTGTCCCAAGCCGATGTAGTTGAGTTTACCGGCTTCGGCGCCTGATAAACCTTTCTGGAAATATATTTTGGCTGAGTCTTCTATGTTTTGTTTGAGGTAGATGTTCCCCAAAAGGAAGGCAGCTCTTCCGTTGGCAGGTTTTGCCTGCACTATTGATTTTAGCATTGATTTTGCTTTTTCGTACTGCTCGGCGTCTATGGCCTTTCGTGCCTGTTCGATATCCTGTGCTTTGCTTACGGTGGCTGTTGCCAGCAAGGCAAAACTAAAGATTTTCAACTTCTTCATGGTATGGTATTTAATTGTTTTTTTTATTTTCGATAGCGTTCCTGACTACAATTTTTCTAGAAGGAACACGGATAGGAACGAGTCCTGATTTTAATATGATTCTTTGTCCGACTTCTCCGGTAACGAATGCGGCAAACCCCATTCCTAGGCCCGAATATCCCTGACAATTTACCGAGTACAAACGACGTGCCAAAGGATATTTGCCCTCGGCTATGTCATTTTGCGTAGGACTATAATACTTACCATCGTTGGCTTTAACACTAAGCACATTGACCTTGTCCAGATAGGGCTCCATACTGGCAGTTGGATCATAAATGTAATTGACACCGACAACGCCGATTAAACCGTCGTTTTCGGCGATGTATTTTATCACTTCGTTATTCGTTTTGAAGGAATAAATATTCTTCTCCGGCAGGTTTTTGATGCCGGCAAGCTCACACAACAAACGCGCGGTACTTGAGTTGGGATTGTCAAAAACCAAACCTTTGAATTTGGTTTCTTTGCCTTGCAGGATTGCAATTACATCTTGTAACGCGATTAAGGTGTCATTATTGCCCTTGTGACCGATAACTGCGATGGCATCCTCGGCAAATGGAGTAATCCTTGGAATTATCTTCTTGTTTTCAAATATACTGAGTTCGTTCTTGGTTAAAGATCTCGAAAGGATTGCAATCCTCGCGCTATCCTTCACCAAAGCCTGGATCACTTCTGTTTCAGACTTGGGCTGGATTAGAATTTTAGCCGTGTAACGGTCTTCGAAAATCTGGATTTGGGATTCTATGATCGGAGTCAGGGTTTCATCCACAAGGAAAGTCGTGGAGCCTTCGGTCATGGTGTCTCTTTTTGAGGCCGTAGTATCCTTGCAGGTGATGACCAGAAAGGTCGATGCGATAAAAAGTATCATTTTGGTGTACCTTCTCATTCTAGTCTTTATTTGAATTAAAGAAACGGAGAAACCTGATAAGCGAATAAACAATCAGCAGCAAGCCGAAAGCAATACGGTAGTTTTGCGGCATATTGATGGGCAGTGCCTTCCAGAAAATAACTGCAAGCCCAAGAAAAAGATAAATCAGGAAAAACAAAATACCTATAACGAGAAGAAATCGCTCTTTTGGCGATTTCTCCTTGAAAGTAATAATCATTTTGCCAAACACTATTCGGCAGATTGTATGTTGATTGGAAGAGAATACAATACCCTTACTTTTTTTCCATTCTGTTCACCAGGATTCCATTTTGGACAGGATTTTAAGACGCGGATTGCTTCTTTTCCTGTCCCGTAACCGATATCCCTGATTACTTTAATGTCTGTAAGAGAACCATCTTTCTCAACAACGAAAGAAACAAATACTTTTCCTTTCAATCCTTCTTCTTCGGGAACCTGATAATTTTTACCTACGTACTTGTAGAACTTTTCAATTCCTCCAGGGAACTCGGGTTTCACTTCGATACCCGCGGTGTTGTAGATGTTGTTGTCTTCTTCAACGACGTCTTTTGGACCATTTCCGACCGGCTCTACAGTCAACTCTGCGTCAGGATCGCCTTTGATGGTTTCTGCACCAATTTTCTTGTCTACAATCTCTTTGATTTTTGGCGGCTCTTCTACTACCTCTTCTGCCTTAGCCACAACTGGCTTAACAAATTTCACCTGGTCTACCTTTGGTGGTGGCGGTGGTGGCGGTGGTAGATTTTCCTTTGGTTTTTCTTTAGGTGGTAATTTTACCGTCGTAATTTTTTGATCTAAAGTAGTATCTTCTTCTTTATCCGGAAGCAAATTGGCCAAAACCGGTAGGCTCACCAGGAACGTAAAAATAATACCGCCTATAATGAAAGATCTCATGGTAGTTTTACCATTCGACTTTCTGAGTTCATAAGCGCCGTACAATTTGTTTCGTCCTTCAAAAACGATATCCAGCCATTGCTTTTTTAATAAATCTAATTTCATCTCTTTTTTACTTTTTAATTAGATTAAGGGTTAGCTGGAGTTGCCGCCGGAGTTGCCGCTGCGCCTCCTGACTCTCCCAATAATTTCGTTTCCTCTGGTGTAAATTCATTGACGATAGCGTAAGTAGGAACATTCACAATTGCCATCTCATCGAGTATATCAACTAAATTGCGGTAGTTTGACTTTTTACTAGGCTTGATAATAACAATCATACCTTTGTCTTTGTTCCCTGTATATTGGAGCACTTTCTCTTTTCTGCTCAACAATTCGCCTCGGATACCGTCCTTACCATACGCAAAGTCTTTTGGAGCACCTCCTGCAACAGGAGTGGCCAACAACCCAACATAACGAACCAATTTATTGTTGTCGCCCAACAATATGGTCATAGTACGGTTCTCGTCAACTTTGACATCCTTATTGTTATCTTTATTAGGATCTTTATCTGGCAACCCCAAATTCATCGATTGTGGTTTTGACAACGTCGTGGTAAGCATAAAGAAAGTAATCAACAAGAAAGCCAAATCCACCATCGCGGTCAAATCTACTTTGGAGTTTTGTTTTTTACTCCTTACTTTCTTACTGCCTTTCTTGCCACCGCCGCCGTCGCCGGTATTTAATTCAGCCATTTAGTGTGTTTTTTTAATTATTGTTCATTACCTCTCAGACCGGTTACCAAACTAAAATTGTTGATTTTTTGGTCTTGTAAAATATCCATCACCTTCCTAATAATAGGATACTCTTCTTTAGCATCTCCTTTTATTGCAAGTTCAAGTTCCTTGTCGTGCAATTCTATATTTGCAATACGAGCATTCTGTACCCATTCTGCCAACTGGTTGTCTAAAGAGTCTTTAGGAATCCCTGGTTGCTGAACGTTCTTTCTGTCAGAAGGCTTCATATCCAGAATTTGCTTGAGGCTTTGAACCGGTACGCCAAAACTCTCCATGATTGCAAATTTATTTTGATCTTCTTCTGAAAACTTTACGCCATACTTATCTCCCATCAATTCAAGGGTCCTGATGCGGACATCTTTCCCTTTCACGTCAAAAAACACTTTTCCGTTCCCAACCGTTAACGT
>ENA-UOWO01004080-UOWO01004080.1-activated-sludge-metagenome-genome-assembly--contig:-NODE-4080-length-16372-cov-5.091009_pt1 | contig 16372 bp, 16 predicted proteins | sample MGYA00238148_ERZ761564 | MGnify/ENA primary metagenome ERZ761564 (study PRJEB28885, sample SAMN05720194) | activated sludge metagenome | isolation source: Anaerobic digester | place: USA...
GATTGCATTTCGATTTAATTTACACCACCCAATTCCCCTCGAAACAGAAAACCAAGTGATGAGTCTCTTAGCAAACAGCCAAAGCTGGTTGATAAGAAGTACCGGCAACCTTACCTAAATAGGCAGTGAAATCGGTAGCTAACTTGCTAAGTTTTTCTTTAGCATTTTTTGTTTTAACCCTGTTTTCAGCCAGAGACTGATCGTCCTATGGACGAAACGACTCAATGGATCAAAGTCGGCTTGCCGTTTTTTAAAGTTCATGCTCCGTCGATGCAATACATCTCCAGAGCTTGTATTTTATCAAATTTGGCCCTTTTTGTCCAAAAAACTAGACTAACTTTGCTTTACCCTTGCCCTGCCTGCCCGCCTCTGGAGGGTCAAGGGAAAAGGAAGGGTTAGGGTTTATTTTAAAGTTTCCCTTTTTAAGGCGTAAGTCCCGCTACTGCGGGAGAAATGTCACTCCGCAGCAGCGGAGTGACAAAGGGTTTTATCCTCATCCTGCCACGGACACTATAAAGAAAAATTGCTCCTCTTTATAAAGGGGAGCTGGCGAGAAAAGCGAGCCTGATGGGTTTTGATTCCCCCTCTTACCTGCCCACCAGACTGAGAAGCTGTCGGTGGGTCAAAGAAGGGGGTTAGGGGGAGATTGTGGTGGGTTTGATTTAGACATTAGACATTAGAAATTAGACATTTTATATTTATTTATGTTACTTGACCTTCTCTTTCCTAAAACCTGCTTTGGTTGCGGCCGTGCCGGTCAATATTTTTGTCCTAACTGTCAACAACAAATTAAATATCATTCTCCCAAATTTTCTTCCCACCCACCCAAAGAGGGCCGGCTTAGTCTTTTTTATTTCCATGGCCTTATTCGTCGCGCTATTCAATCTTTAAAATATGAATTTACCACCGATATCACCGACGAAATGAGTAATATTTTTACTCAAAAACTCAAAAAATGTTATCCTCATCTGATTAAATACTGGCAACAAAATAATTTTGTTCTAACTCCTATTCCTCTTCATTACTCCCGCCAAAACTGGCGCGGCTTTAATCAATCTGTTCTACTTGGTCAATCTATTTCCCAAAAATTAAATCTCAAATTTTCTGATCAGATTATTTTACGGCTTAAATATACCCATTCACAGGCAAAAATTAAAAGTCACCCAAAACGATTAGAAAACCTTCATCAAGCCTTTACTCCAATTTTACCCATTCCTCAAAACCTCATTCTTTTTGATGATGTCGCTACCAGTTTTTCCACTCTCAACTCTGCTCTTAGCAGTCTTACATCCTATGGCCTAAGTCGTTGTTGGTACCTGACTCTGGCTGGTTAGTAAACAATCTTTCGCTTTTAATTTGTTCGGCCGTTTTTGGCTGAATCACTTCAACCTCCATTGCCTTGGGCAAATCACCATCAGTTATTTGCCAGCCTTCAATCGGGGTCAAGGAACTCAAATAAAAATTCTCCACATTCAAACCGTGACCCGACAAAGATTCTCTCAATTCATTAGTTACCTCTTCTTCAATCAAACTTCTGTCAGTCGACAAAGCATTCATTAAAGTATGATTAGTCAATACTTTTCTAATTCGGCTTCTAGTTACTGGTCGGACCACTTTCGACACAAAATTTTCTCCAATATTTTGCCAAATCTCCGGCAATCTCTCAGTATCTAATTTAATCAAAACTGTTGCTTCCACGGCTACAAACTTATTATCCGAAGTTACCGCATTAATCACTTCATCACCCATAATCTCTTTATTATCTTTCAGTATAATATCCTTGGCTACCGTATATTCAATCAGCTGAGCATTAAAAAGTTTTACCCGATGAATTATTGGTACCTTAAAATGCATCCCCGGATGCCAGACATTTTTTAATACTCCTCTAAAAATACTATAAATACACCCTACATGACCTGGGGGTACTGTTACTATAAAACCCCCGACCACCTCATCTACTAGCAAAGAGACGAGCAAATTATCTATTGATGCCATGATACGAGTATACAGCAACCATTAATAAAAATCACTTATTTTTAATAAAACACTTGGTTAATTCCATTAATTTTTCTTCGGGATTTTTGTTTTTAACAATATATGAAGAAATCAAAATTCCCTTAGCTCCTAATTTTAAAGAAACTTTTACGTCTTCTGGTGAATGTATTCCCGCACCTACTAAAACCGGTATTTTAGGATACATTTTAACTATTTTTTTAATTATCTCTGGTTTCTCTGTCGCCACCGACTTATCTTTACTTCCAATCAAGTTTTTTGGTTCATAAGCAATAAAATTAGGTTTAACATTTTTCGCCCAACTTTCAGCTTGACCCAAACTACTTAAACACAGTGTTAAAGTAAAACTTTTTGGCCAGGCTTTAAGCATTTTTTTAATTGTTCCGGGCTTTTTTCGACATTCAGAATGATTTAATAAAGTCCCGTCTCCACCTGCCTCTTTTACTTGAATAGGCGATATTGACCCTGATTTTGCTCCCTCAAAAAATTCATCCACATTTTGAACCCAAACTTCCATTCCCAATTTTTCCTTAACCATTCTAACATCCAACGCCGATACCACCGGCACTATTTTGACCCCCGTCTTTTCTGACACTTTTTTACAAATTCTAGCTAATTTTTCTACTCCATCTCCAAAAGTATTTTCATAAATCTTAAAATTTACCGCAATCATATTTTTATTTTTTACCCTTACCTTACTTACCAAAATGGAGAGCCAGAAAAAAAGGGTAGAGTTAAGGTTTGCCTTATTTAGTTAAATTATATTTTTTTTGTAATTGAGCTATTCCGTTCTTTAATCTAGTTATGATTTCAGTTGTTTCAGTTGCACTTCCACTGGTTCCTGATAAACCATTAATTGCATCCGTAAAATATTTTTGCATCTCCGTATTAACCCCTTCATCTCCGGTTTCCGAAGCTAAATACCAACTACTGGCCTTATTAGCTACCGACAAAAACGGCCAAACTTTTTCATTACTCTTAAGTTTTTCTGACATACTTTTCCTTGGATATATTTCTCCAAAACTTCTTAATTGCGACTCGGCCGTATACATTTTTTCCAATGCTTCAACCGAACTTAAATATTCCAAAAACTTCCACCCTGCTTCTTTATGTCTACTCTTATTATTAACCCCTTCAGTCCAGTAACTTGCACAATGGTTGTCTGTTAATTGGGTACTATCAGTACTTGTTACTCCCAGAGTCGGTAATTGAGGTACTGTAGTAATTCCATAATCCAGATCTTTATTTAAATTCTGCAAGTCAAATACTCGCCATGATGGTCCAAAATAAAATGCCAATTTTCCGGCCGCAAATAAAGATGTCGAATTTGGTAGCGAACTATCCCAAACATTACTAACCGACTTGGCAAAAGAAGCATAAAATTTTAATACATCTTCAAGATTTTCATCCGTACTTGTCGAAGAAATTTTAGCTAAATTTATGTTATTTTGCTTCATCATTAATCCCACAATATCACTCCAATGATCCACATTAACATTGGCCAGCCCCAAAGCTGCTCCCGCTACCATTATCTTACCATCTTCATTTTTTTGAGTTAATTTAATTGCCGATTCTCTTAACTCCCACCAATCATCCGGTATTGGCAAACCAGCTTTATTTAATAATTCCTTATTATAAAATAAAGCTAAACCATCATACATTATTGGTACCGACACCCATTTTCCATTCAATTTCAAATCATTTTTATAAATATCCAAAAAATCATTTTCTAGCCCTATTGCTGTTGCCGTTTCCGTCGGTACTGGCTCCAAATAATCCTTCATCATTGGTATCCAGGTATTATGAAACCTAAATACATCTACATCTTCATCCCCATTACTTGTTTTTGTTAATTTACTAGTTAAACGAGTTCTGTAATCTGTTCTTTGACCCCTTTTATAATTCACTTTTATTCCTGGATTTTTAGATTCAAAGTCGCTTATGATTGTATTCATTACCGATGGATCTTCCCACAATCCCCAATAGTTCAAAGTCACTGTCTCTGTAATAGCTTTTTTGTTTCCAATTATTTTAAACCCTCCTAAACCTATTATTAATACCAAGACTACTACTACTCCTCTCATTACCCATTTATTTTTGACCCAAGCCAATTTACTTTCATTTTTTAATTTAGTTTCACTAAAAACCGTAGTTTCCTGCGGATTTAACCTGTCTTCAGGTATCTCCAATACCTGTTTTTCTTCTGGTTCAGGTTCGGTTTGAATACTTACCCTTCTTGGCGGTAATGGTGATTTTATATCTTCAAGATCCACACTTATATCATACCCTAAACCAATCGGTAGTTACCACATTCAATTTTTATTGGTAAAATAAACCATATGTCACCATTCATCTTATCACTTTTATCTACTCTTATAGTTAGTTTACTTTCTCTTATTGGTCTGTCTATTATTTTTATCAACCAAAAAACTATCCAAAAAATCACTCTCTTTCTGGTTAGCTTTGCTGTTGGTGGCCTGCTTGGCGATGCTTTTATTCATTTAATCCCTGAGTCTTTTGAATTTTTTCCATCAAAATCCACTTCTTCTTTACTTATTTTATTTGGCATTATCCTCTTTTTCATTCTGGAAAAAATTCTTCGTTGGCATCATTGCCACGAAATTGATTGCCACCAGGAAGAAAAACATGTTATCACCCTAAATTTAATTGGCGATAGCGTTCACAATTTTATTGACGGCGCCCTCATCGCCGCCAGTTACCAAATCAGCACCTTTGTTGGTTTAACCACTACTTTAGCTGTAATTCTCCACGAAATTCCCCAGGAAATAGGTGATTTTGGTATTCTTATCCACCACCAAGTTCCCCTCAAAAAAACCGTTCTTTATAACTTTATTACTTCTCTTACTAGTTTTTTGGGTGTTTTTCTTATCTCTTTTTTAAACTATGATTTTTCTTCCTATCTTATTCCCATTACTGCCGGCGGCTTTATTTATTTAGCTCTCACCGACTTAACTCCCGAGCTCCACCGCCACGACCCCAAAATATCCATTACCGCTACTCAGCTAATTTGTCTTCTTTTGGGCATTGGTCTCATGTTCTGCCTCCTATTTTTGGAATAATTTATTTAAGCCCTCCCTTTTCAAGGGAGGGTGGTCGAAGACCAGGTGGGTTTTGTTCCTCAGCCTGCCACGGGCAGGCTAAATAAAATTTTCCCCTCCTTTGATCAAAAGAGGGGATTAAGGGGTGGATTTATTTTAGTCATTAGTAATTAGAAATTAGTCATTTTTATTTGTTATCATTTCTTATGCTTATCAATGTCTATACTGATGGTGGTTCTCGGGGTAATCCGGGTGTTTCCGGTTATGGCTTAGTTATTTACGACGATCAAAATAAACCGCTTTATCAGGAAGAAAAATTTTTGGGCATAAAAACCAACAATGAAGCTGAATATTCTGGTATTATTGCTGCTCTGGAATGGGTTAAAAAACACCAAACCCTTTATCGGATTTCTCAGGTAAATTTTTTTGCCGACTCTCAGCTCATGATTCGTCAACTTCAAGGCATCTATAAAGTTAAAGCCCCAACCCTCTTACCCCTCTTTGCCCAAGTTCAACAATTACTTACTCAAATCAATCTACCCATCAAATACACCCATGTTCGCCGTGAATTTAATAAATTAGCTGACCAACTAGCCAATCAGGCCATGGATAACCGTTTTTAATATGAAATCCACTACCAAAAACTTATTAGTCGCCTTCATCATTACTCTTTTTCCACTCCTTTTTTTATTTGCTCCCCTCATCATCAATTACAACAAAAGTGCCAGTAATACCAAAATTTTAGGCAAAGATTATTCTCATCTGTCCCGCAGTCAAATTATTGATAAACTCAACCAGGATTTTGTCTTGCCAACCAACATTAAAGTTGAATATCAAGGAAAAAACTTTGACATTTCCACCGCCTCTATCTCTGCTTCTCTTGACACTAACAGAATCGCCGGTAATATTCTTTATCGTCGTCTTGATGAAGGCTTATTTAATTACATTAAATACTTTTTTAATCCCAAAGAATTTTCTCTCAGTGTTAACTACGACTCTCATCAACTATCTCAGGCCATCGAAAACATTGCTTCTCAAATCGACAAACCTTTTATTCCTACCGAACTTATTCTTAAAGACAAAAAAATTTCTACTAACTCTGGTTCTATCGGACTAAGTCTTGATCAAAGTAAACTTCAGGAACAAATTCTTAACAATCTCGAATTTGCCAATTTTACCGAAACAATTTCTCTTCCTCTTAATTCTATTGGTACTATTCCTGATCAAAATCAAGTTAATCAAACTATTTCCCGAGCTCAAAAGTTAATCGGTAAATCCATTGTTCTAATTACCCCCTCCGATCGGGTAACCCTTAACGATCAAACCTTAATTTCTTGGATAGATTTCGATAATGGTTTTCAAAAAGATAAAATTAATTTATATTCCCAAAACACTTCTCAAAGTTTTAAACATGATCCTATTGATGCCGTTTTTAAATTTGAAAATAATAAAGTTTTAGAATTCCAGACTGCCAAAAATGGTATTGACATCGATTCCGATCAACTTTCCCAAGATATTATTTCTGCTTTTACTAATTTAGAGAACTCCGACAAAACCAGTATTGAATTTAATCTCTCTTATCAATCTACCGAACCTAAAATTAAAAACTCCGATGCCAATGATCTCGGGATAAAAGAACTTATTGGCAGTGGCACTTCTACTTTCAAGCATTCCAGCGCTACCCGTAATGTCAATATCACCAAAGGCTCATCCATTGTTAATCGAATTTTAGTTGCCCCTGGCGATACCTTTTCTTTTATTAAATCACTGGGTGAGGTTACTCTTGAAGCTGGTTACGCCAAAGCTTACATTATTCGTCAGGGTAAAACTGAACTTGATGTCGGTGGGGGAATCTGCCAGGTTTCTACCACTCTTTTTCGGGCCATGCTCAATGCTGGTTTAGATATTACCGAGCGTAAAGCCCATGCCTATCGGGTTAGTTATTACGAAGAAGATTCTAAACCCGGCTTCGACGCTACTGTTTTTATCCCTAGTCCCGATTTAAAATTTACCAATGATACCGCTCATTATCTGCTTATTCAAAGTGTTCTCGATATGGACGCTCGCCGTCTAACTTACGAAATTTACGGCACTTCTGATGGTCGCAAAGTTGAAATCAGCAATTATCGTCAATGGGACGCTACTCCAGCTCCTCCCGATGTTTGGATTGACGACCCTACTCTTCCTGTCGGCAAAGTTATTCAGGATGAACATGCCATTCCCGGTCTCAAAACTGCTTTCGATTGGACTGTCACCGACAAAGACGGCCAAGTTATTCATCAAAAAACTTTTCAATCAAACTTTGTCCCTTGGGCCGCCGTCTATCGCCGCGGCCCCACCAACTAAGATTAATTACTAATTAAAAAAATGAAAGACAGTATTGTCTCTCAAAAAAGTTTTGATTTTGCTCTCAGAATAATTAATCTCTATAAATATCTTAAAGAAAATAAAAAAGAATTTATTTTATCCAAACAATTACTCAGAAGTGGCACGTCAATCGGAGCAAATATTCAAGAAGCTCTTGGCGGTCAATCCAAAAAAGACTTTATTTCTAAAATCTCTGTCGCCTATAAAGAATCAAGAGAAACTCTTTATTGGATTAATTTGTTAAACAAAAGTGGTTATTTAAATCAAACTCAAAGTTGTTCATTAATAAGTGATTGTGAAGAAATTATCAAGATAATTACTAAAATATTAAAAACATCAAAAAATTAACTCTTAACTATTAATTATTAACTATTAATTATTAATTATTAATTAAATAGTAAGTCTTGGTTCTCTATCCAACGCGTCTATATCCTCAACATATTCTCCCATCAGTGCCTTATTATATGTCACTCTTCCAACCATGGCCGCATTATCTGTATTTAAATTTTTATGGACCGGCATATAAATTGGTAAATTAACTTCTTTGGCTAATTTTCTTAACCTTTTTCTCAATTCCAAATTTGCCAACACTCCGCCGCTTGCTAGCAACGTTTTTGGTTGGTATCTAGCTATGGCCAATTTATATTTTCTCAATAATGTTTCCAACACTGCATTCTGAAAAGTCGCCGCCAAATTATTCAAATTTTGATAAATTTTTTCTTTTGGCCAATCTTTTATTTTGTAATAAAAACTGGTTTTTAAACCCGAAAAACTATAATCCAATATTTTTTTGTCAGCCAGTGGGTGGGGAAGATCCAAGAAATTTATCTCACCGTCTTTCGCCAATCTTTCTATAATCGGTCCGCCCGGATATCCCAACCCCAACATTTTTGCCGCTTTATCCAAAGCCTCTCCCGCCGCATCATCCAACGTCTCTCCAACAACCGTATAAATTAACTTCTGTTTTATTCCCCGTCTTGTTAAAGAAGGGGTTAGGGGAAGATTGAGTTTTAAGCCCTGCCCTGTCAAGGGAAGGGTTTGGGAAGGGTTTGTTTTAACCCCCGTCTTGTGAAAGAAGGGGGAAGGGGGAAGATTGAGTTCTTCTAGGTTTTGACTTAGAAATTGGTTATTAGAAATTAGTATTATTTTTGTATGTCCTCCTGACACCGTCAATGCCATCGCCGGCAATTCCAATTCTCTTTCCGGTTTTCCCTTTTTATTTTTCAAAAAATTTGCCCAAATATGCCCCTCAATATGATTTACCGCCACCAATTTTTTATTATATTTTTTCGCCAGTTCTTTGGCTTTATTTACTCCAATCCCCAAAGCAATTGCCAACCCCGGCCCCTGTGTCACCCCAATCACATCAATATTTTTAACTTCTCTCTCAATTATTTCTTCAGGGGATAATTTATGCCCCACCCTGCCTGCCCGCCGAAGTGGAGGGTCAAGGGAAGGGGAAGGTTTTGCTCTTTTTAATGCTTCCGCAATTACTGCCTCAATTCTCTCCGTATGTGCTCTTTTAGCAATATCCGGCACTACTCCGCCCCATTTGGCATGCAAATCAGTCTGCGATGAAATCACGTTTGACAGCACTCGGTCGTTTTCCAAAACAGCCGCGCAAGTATCATCACAACTGGTCTCTATTGCCAATATTTTCATTTGTTTGTATTATTAACTATAAATATGTCAACTAAAAATAGTACTTATTTAATTTTAGGTTTATTTCTGCTGATTTTATCAGTAATTGGTGGGTATTTCCTCTTTCAAGTTTATCAAACCAACCAACAAAACATTTATACTTCCGAAACCACTCCCAAAATAGAATTACTCCCAACTGATTCACCGGATGAAGAAACCGATACTATCACTCCAGCCTCTACCTCTGCCTCAATTATCACTCCAATTGCCTCTATTTCCGGAAAAGTTACCCCAACTACCGCCAAAAATACTATTACTCCAACCAAAATACCAGTCCTCACTCCAACCACTACCCCAACTTCAACTTCTTCATCTGGTATCGAAACTTTTACCTCTGACCAAGATGGTTTTTCTGTCGACTACTCTACCAGCAGAAAACTTTATCAGGATACCGAAAGCTCCGGTAATCGCTATACCTTTTACCTGTCCTCAGGTAATTTTGCCGTTCATGTTGGCTTAAACGGTCAATGGTCCTGGACTCACCCTGACCGTCAATTTGACGATAACTCTTTGATTGCTGGCCAACCATCATTCCGCTACGACATCGCCGCTCAAACCATTGTCGATATTCAATCCAATAGTAAAAACTACACTATTCAATGTGTCCACAATGGCAATGCCACTCTCAAAACCGAGTGTGAAACCTTTATCTCTTCCTTCAAATTACTCTAGTAAAATCTGCATCTCAAAATTTTTCTCTACCCTTATCTCTCTTTTTTGGAGCTAATATTCTATTTGGATTTTCTTTATTATTCATATGTTTTAAATTTAGGCATTCTACCATAATTTTTAAAAGTCTCCCCTTCATCAAGGCCCGCTCCGACTCGGATTCGAGGCGAGGGAGCTGTCCCGACTTTAGTCGGGGCTGAGGGGTTTTGATCTGATTATCTGACCAACTGATCAGCTGAGAAACTAATACTTCTCGTCTCCTGATCTATATATTCAAAATTCACCGAAACTACCTTAGTTTTTTCTCTCAATTTTTTCAAAAATTTTTCTCCCATTTGTTCCGGCCATTCAATACAACTGACTGTATCTTCAGAAAATAGAGTAAGAAATTTTATTTCCTCCAAATCTTTTTCCGATGTAATTTTATACAAATCCATATGTAAAAATTTGATCATTTTCTCCCCTTGCCCTGTCAAGGGAAAGGGGGAGGGGGTTAGGGTTTTGTACTCATTATAAATCATATAAGTTGGACTAGTAATCTTTTCCTTTACTCCCAATAAATGTCCTATTTTACGGCTAAAAACTGTCTTTCCGCAACCCAAATCTCCGCTCAATAAAAACACCAACGGCTTATTTTGTTTTACCCCCGTCTTGTGAAAGAAGGGGGAAGGGGGAAGATTGGATCTTTTCAACAAAAACTCCGCAATCCTTCCTGTCTCTTTTTCCGATTTAGAAATTAAAGTCTGCGTTGCCGACCCAGTAATTAAATCTCCTCGTCTTAAAATTTTTATTTCCGATTCGGTCACATCGATCACTGTCGATGGCTTATTTTTTGGCAATTTACCGCCATCAACTATCAAATCAATCATAGTTTTTTTCTTTTTTGATAATGGTCTCAAAAAACTTTGAATCGAATAATTCGGTGTCCTCCCCGACAAATTTGCCGAAGTTGCCGTCACTGGTTTACCCACCAATTCCACCAAATCATGAATATATTTATTATCCGGAATTCTTATTCCCAAAGTTCCATTTTCCGCCTCAATTCCGGCAGCTACTTGATGCTTGCCTTCACTTACAATAGTAAACGGTCCCGGCAACAAATTTTCATAAATATTTCTGCTGTTTTCATTTAACACCACATAATCCTCAGCCATTTTCTGATCCAACACGGCCACCGAAATGGCTTTTCCGGTCCACCTATTTTTAAATTCGAGTAACTTTCTTACTCCATTTTCGTTAGTCGCATCCACTGCCAAAATATAAACCGTATCACTCGGAAACACTACTAATCCACCAGCCAAAATTATTTCAGCTGTTTTTTTTATTACTTGATTATAGTTATTTTTAATATCAATTATCTCCATATTTTTTCTTTTAGAGGCTCCCTTGTCAAGGGGAGCTGTCCCGAGTTCAACGAGGGACTGAGGGGTTTGTCTTTTCTCCCTCGTGTGAAAGAGGGGGGTAGGGGGAGATTAAACATTAGGTTCTGTCTTAATTTCCACTATTTCCATCGTCGTTATTATAACAATTTTATCCTCCCTCGTGTCAAAGAGGGGGTTAGGGGGAGATTGAATTTTAAAAATTGTTCTGTTTAGACATTAGAAATTAGACATTAGATATTTGCTTTAATTTCCGGTTCTCCAAACTTTTTCCTAAACCTTTCAAAAATTATCGGCGATTCACTCCATAAACCAGCTAATTTTTCTTTAGCTTCGCTAAAATTTATAAAAACCGGGCCCTTCTTAGAATGAAAATTATCTGCATAAGCCACCAATTCTTCCTCTAAAGTTATTGGAATATAATCTTTTGCTTCCAATGGTAAATTATTTGCCAATACATTTTCTTTTATTAACCCTACACCCAAATGTATCGTCGCTATTCTGGCAATTTCTTCCTCAAAACCCTCATTTTTCAAAATCTCATAACCTCTTACCCCATGCAAAATATACGGCATATTATTAATTTTTTTTATAATAATCATAACAACCGATGTCGTGTACTAATGTTCCAATTTCCACCAATTCTTTATTAATCTTTATTCCTTTCTTAATCAAATTATCGGCCAATTGCATAGCTATATCTCTGACAATCAGGCTATGACCCCAGACCAAATCCAACAATTCTTTTTGCTTTTCTCCTTCGGCATATTTTTGATGGAGTTTATAAATCTCTTTCTCATCCATATTTTAAATTCTATCATTTTTGATAATATTCTATATTTCACCACTTTGTTTAATTTTATTTTAAAATAAACCAACTGCCCCTAGTTTTTTATGAGACACAAAGAAAATTCTAGGGATCTGACCCCGTTATTGCGTATCGAAACTATTTTGGGTTTAACTCGAGATGGTTTACCTTTTTCTGAAATTCAAAAAAGGCTACAGGAACTTCCCTTAAATCAAGACCAATTATATAGTGTTGTTAGTGTTGAAAAAACCGTTCGGTCACTTAAACAAATTCCTTTTATCACCGAAATCGCCGAAACTGTTGCTTGGAGTGATGAAGATACTATCCAAAAAAGAGACTTAATTGTTAATTTATCTGGTAAAAATGTTGACTTTGTGGGTATCCAAATAAAATCAAGTATTTATCGAGTTTTGGAGTTCTACAATAAGATTGATCCTAATTATGAATCCGCTCAACAAATATTGACCCAAAGAAAACTAATTGTTATTAATGGTCAATTGCCGGAAGCCGTCATTATTAAATTCTTTCTGGATAAATTAGATCTTATCGATCAATATTATCAAAGCCATCCCTCGGGCAATGATTTTTTATTCATTCCTCCGGAATCTTTTAGAAGAAGAATTTTGTGCTCACTTTAGTGTTAAAATACTTCCATGGACAAAGTTTACAATCCCGCATCTGAGGCCCAAATTTACGACCTTTGGCAAAATTCTGGCGCCTTCACTCCCAAAGTCCCCAAAAATCCCAAAGTTGCCAAAATTAAAGATAATCCTTATTCCATAATTCTTCCACTTCCCAATGCCAACGATCCCATGCACATGGGTCACGCTCTGTTCACTATCCAAGATATTTTAGTCCGTTTCCACCGCATGCTTGGTCAACCCACTCTTTGGTTGCCGGGTGGTGATCACGCCGGTATTGAAACCCAATTTGTTTTTGAAAAAAGATTAGCCAAAGAGGGCAAAAGTCGTTTTGATTTTGATCGCCAAACTCTTTACCAAATGATTTGGGATTTTGTCGAAGATAACCGAAAACTAAATCAATTCCAAATGAAGAAACTCGGTTTTTCTATGGATTGGACTCGTTATCACTACAGTTTAGAACCAGCCATTGTCGAAAATGTTTTAGCTACTTTCAAAAAACTTTATCAGGATGGTCTGGTATATCGCGATGAAAAAATCGTTAATTACTGTACTCGTTGCGGCACTGCTTTTTCCAATCTCGAAGTTGATCATAAAACTGTCGACTCTCATCTTTGGTACATTAAATATGGCCCCATAACTGTTGCTACTACCCGTCCCGAAACCATGCTTGGCGATACTGCTGTCGCTGTTAATCCCAAGGACGAAAGATATAGGAATTTAATTGATAAAACCGTTACTCTCCCATTAGTCAACAAAGAAATCCCTGTAATAGGGGAAGATACTATTGATATGGAATTTGGTACCGGTGCTGTTAAAGTCACTCCGTCTCATTCTCCCGAAGATTATGACATGGCCAAAAAACACAATTTAGAGTTTGTTCGCATCTTCGATTACGACGGTAAATCCAACAACAATGTCCCCGAAAAATATCGTGGTTTTTACCCCCAGAAGCTTCGCCAAATGGTGGTTGATGATTTAACTGCCGCTGGTTTCATGGAAAAAATTGAGGACTATTCTCATGAAGTTGGTCATTGTTATCGTTGTGGCCACCCCATCGAACCTATCACTGCTCCTCAATGGTATGTCAAAATCGATTCCCTTGCCAAGCCCGCTATCGACGCTGCCAAAACTGGCAAACTCAAATTTTTCCCCGTTCGTTTCAAAAAATCCTTTACTACTTGGATGGAAAATATTCGTGATTGGAACATATCCCGTCAGATTGTTTGGGGACCTCGTATTCCGGCTTGGTATTGTTTAGATTGTCATCCTGACATCAAATTAAATTTTCTCGACAAAAATAAAAACATCATTTCTGATTTTTATAAAAACATTAAAGATAAATATACTATTGATGAAATTGATAATGGTCTGCAATCCTTAGTTGCCCCTGTCGGTACTAATTTTACTGTCGAACATCTTGATTCTTGTCCCAAATGTCAGTCCAAAAATTTAATTCAGGAAACTGATACTTTTGATACTTGGTTTTTAAGTGGCCAATGGCCTCTCAGTACTCTTGAATTCAACACCACTGATCCTTCTAAATCTTCCCCTGATTTTGATTATTTTTACCCCACCACCGTCATGGACACTTTGTGGGACATTTTATTTTTTTGGGTCGCTCGCATGACCATGTTTGGTCTTTATCTAACTGGTGATATTCCTTTCAAAACTGTTCATCTTCACTCCAAAGTTACCGATGCTAAAGGTCAAAAAATGAGTAAATCCAAAGGCAATGTCATTAATCCGCTTGATATGACCGAAAAATATGGCACCGATGCTCTCCGTATGTCTCTTGTTTATGGTATTGCTCCGGCTAGTGATTTTGTCGTTTCCGAAGATAAAATCCGCGCCCAACGCAATTTCGTTAACAAAATTTGGAACGCCTCCCGCTTTGTCGAAATGCTTATCGACCGCCTCCGCGAAACCAATCCCGACCTCAAAATTTCCACATTAGATCTCCCTGCCCTGTCAAGGGAAGGGTTGGGGAAGGGTTTGAATCAAGCTGATCAATCTATTCTCACCAAACTTAATGATTTAATTATTTCCACTACCAAAAATTTAAATAATTATCGTTTTGGCCAAGCCAGCGAAGACCTTTACCAATTTTTTTGGCACGAATTTTGTGATATCTATATCGAAGGCGCCAAAAAAAGACTTGATTCACCCGAATATTCGGACAAATCAAATGCCGAAATTATTGTTTCAGTTTTATTAACAGTCTTAATAACCTGTCTCAAACTACTTCATCCCTTTATTCCTTTTATCACCGAAACTGTTTATCAAGACCTAATTTCCCAGTATAATTTACCCAAAGAACTTTTAATTTCTTCCTCCTGGCCTACAGGTAAAAATTAATTATAAAAGGAATTGTTTTACCCCCGTCTTGTGAAAGAAGGGGGAATAGGGGAAGATTGAGTATGAAATCTAAAATATTCGTTATTCTGATTTTAATCACTCTTCTTACCACTAATTTCTATTCTTCCCAAAAAAAACCGGACAAATACACCCAAGCCAAAATTAATTTATCCAGTTTAGTTGGTAGTACCAGTTATCTAGGTCGTCTCGATTTTTGGCATCTTTTAGTTCAAAATGGGGATTGGGCTCATGCTGCCACTCTAGAAAATAAATTAAATCCCGATCAAGTAATTACTTACAAACTAAACCATCAACCCCAGGAACTTCAAAAGAAAATTGATCAACTCGCCGTTAATAATCAAAAAACTGCCGATGATTATATCGAGCTTGCCAAATCTCAGTCCCTTTTAGGTGAAAATAACTTAGCCATCGATTCCATCAAAAAAGCCCACCAACTCGACCCTGTTCGGCCCGACGTTGACAGGCTTTTCTATCAAATTACTCAATAAATTATTCTTTTTCTTCCTCTTTGGCTTTAGCTGCAGCTTCCTTTTCTTCGTCAGTCTTTTGATTCATCGCTGGTACATCAACTGGAGTCGTTTCTTCAACCGGAGCTGCTTCTTCTTCAACTCGTGGTTCTTCGACCTTAACGATTAATTGTTCAGTATCTGTCAAAATTTCCAATTTAGACGTGTCAATTTTCAAATCAGCCACTGTAACAGTTGCTTCCAAATTATCCAAAACCGCCAAATCAACTTCAATACTTTCTGGCAAATCAGCTGGCAAAGCTTCAATTTCTACTTCATCAGTAACTGTTACCAAAGTATTACCATCTTTAACCGCTTGAGATTCGCCTACAAATTCAATTGGTACCATTGCCGAAATCTTTTCTTTCAAATTAACTTTATAACAGTCAATATGAATCATATTTCCTTCCACTGGATGGTATTGAGGGTTTCTAAAAAGAACAGGTAATTTTTCTTTTTCATCCAAAATCACCTCAACTAAAGTTGATTCTCCAATGTCATTAAATAATTTTTCAATTTCAGCCGCATTAAACTGAACCGATAAAGACTCAAAAGCTTTTCCATAAACAGTTGCTGGTAAAAACCCCTCTTTTCTTAAGTGTTTAACTTTTCTCCCGGCAACAGTTCTGGTGGTTGCCTTCACTTGATGTTTTTCTTTGGTCATTATTTTTGTCTGCCTGGCGCCTCTTCGTCCCGCCGCTGCGGGACTACCTGACCTCGGCTCTTATAAACTAAGGTGTATTATACCAACAAAAAATAATTTTTGTCACATTTCTCTTTAATAAAATATTTTTTTTATAAAGCCCTCCCTTCATCAAGGGAGAGTCTCCGAAATTTCGGAGGGGGTGGG
>ENA-UOWO01004082-UOWO01004082.1-activated-sludge-metagenome-genome-assembly--contig:-NODE-4082-length-16366-cov-6.374778_pt1 | contig 16366 bp, 17 predicted proteins | sample MGYA00238148_ERZ761564 | MGnify/ENA primary metagenome ERZ761564 (study PRJEB28885, sample SAMN05720194) | activated sludge metagenome | isolation source: Anaerobic digester | place: USA...
AAGAATATTCTGCTCGATTTAGGTTTTCTAACTGTAAGCACGCAGCAATTGACCGCCATTTTGGTGATTGTTTTTCTTTCCTTGTTGAATCTTCGGGATGTGAAAAATTCAGCAATCATTCAAAATTTCTTCACGGTTGCAAAGATTGCCGCACTGTTGGGTGTTGTTGCTGTAGGAATTTACTTCGCAGGACAGGGAAAAGGAAACTGGCAAAATATGGAACCCGTTTGGCCCGAGAACATGGGCTTAGGAACAATCGGGATATTCTTGGCTGCTTTAACTGGAAGTCTGTTTTCGGCTGATGCGTGGAATAATATCACGTTTACAGCAGGTGAAATCAAAAATCCTGGAAAAAACCTACCCCTTTCCTTAGCTATCGGGACTGGTATTGTATTGCTGATTTACATCTTGGTAAATGTGATTTACCTGTATATGATGCCTTTAGCGGACATTCAACATGCACCCGAAGATCGAGTTGGGACTGCGTTGATGAATTCCATGTTGGGAAGTAATGGACAGTTTGTAATGGCTGCTATCATTATGGTTTCGACATTTGGGTGTTTGAACGGGTTGATATTCACTGCACCACGAGCATATTATGCCATGGCGAAGGATGGATTGTTTTTGAAACGCGCTACACAACTGAACAAGCATGGTGTACCGGCATTTGCTATTTTAATACAGCTGGTTTGGAGCAGTGCGTTGTGCCTATCGGGCAAGTATGGCGATTTGCTCGACTATTTGATGTTTGTGGTGATGTTGTTTTACATTTTAACGGTAGGAGCTGTGTTTATTCTGCGACGAAAAATGCCTGATGCACCTCGTCCTTACAAAGCTATTGGCTATCCGATTATTCCCATTTTATACATTCTTTTGGCGACTTGTATTTGTGGTGTGATGCTTTGCTTCAAGACCACTTTCGCTTTGTATGGACTGGCAATCGTAGGTGTTGGAATTATTGTCTATCAGTTTAGTTCCAAGAAAGAAATCGAAGACAAGACTGCTCAATAAAATGCCTGTAATTTTTACTGTTACCGAAGCTGTTGAGAAAATGAAAAAGTTCTGTGCTTATCAGGAGCGCAGTCAGCAAGAGGTGCGGCAGAAATTGTATCAAAGCTCCATCAAAGGCGAAGAAGCCGAATTTGTGATTGGGGAATTAATTCGGGAGAATTTCCTAAACGAAGAACGTTTTGCTCGTGCATTTGCCCGAGGGAAATTCCGGATGAAACAATGGGGAAAGATTCGGATTCGCATGGAACTGCAACACAAAGGCGTGTCGGAACCCTGCATTCGAAAAGGCTTGTCGGAAATCAGCGATCGCGATTATCGTAAAACAGCCGAAGTTGTATTGAAGAAACTTTCGGGCGGAGTACTTCCAGATTCTAAAAAAGAAGCATGGAAACTCCTGAGTAAAATGCGTTCAAAAGGCTTCGAGCCTGAATTACTTCAGTCAATCATGAATGATTTCTCCGAAGAATAAAGATTAATTACCTGGAAGATTAGCTAGCAAATCAGGGAAGATTCCCAACAAGAGCGTAAGGAAAACACCCAATGCCAGCACAAAATTGAAGGTCCAGCTAGTTTGAATACGCTCCATTGGTTGTCCATCGTTGTTGAATGCAAAAATCACTGGACGGAAATAGTAGTAAATACCAATCAGCGAACCTGCAATAGCAATGATGACTGCAATGTTCAGGTTGCTTTCCATCGCTGTTAGGAAAACGAAATACTTTCCGAAGAAACCTGCCAATGGAGGAATACCTGCCAAGGAGAACATGGAAACAACAAGAGCAAGGGTCATCATCGGATTGTTCTTAGCCAAGCCTTTGTAGTTATCTACCGGCATTTCGTTATTAAACTGACTAATCGCGATTAGCACACCGAAAGCAGTTACAGAAGCTACCGAGTAAGCAGCAGTGTAATAGAAAATCGAAGAAGAAGAAAGCTCATTCAACGCTAAAACAGGCAATAATAAATATCCTGCATGAGCAACCGAAGACCAAGCAAGCATACGTTTCGCTTCGCTCTGCATAACAGCAGAAATGTTCCCAAGTAAAATGGTCGCAACAGCAATCACCCAAAGGATATTGTACCACACGCCATCAATTCCGCTGAAACACGTATCGAACAAACGATAAAATGCTGCAATACCAGCCGTTTTAACCACAGTAGCCATGAAAGCTGTGATAAGCGTTGGAGCTCCTTGATAAACATCTGGAGTCCAGAAATGGAACGGAACTGCACCAATTTTAAAGGCGAAACCAATTAGAATCAAGACAACTCCTGTGTTGAAAATCAAAGGAAGATTGTCGGTGCCGTTAGCGTAATCGGAGATTGCTGCTAAATCGAAACTTCCGGTAACACCATACATCAAAGTAATTCCAAACAATAAGAATCCGGATGCGAATGCTCCCATGAGGAAGTATTTCAAAGAAGCTTCATTAGAGGCAAGATTCAATCGACGACTTCCTGCCAAGATATACAAGGCAATGGAAAGGATTTCGATACCTACGAATAGCATGACCAAACTTGAATACGAAGTCATGACTAAAGCACCTACCAGTACAAATATCATCAACGCATAAATATCGGCCACATGGCTGTCTTCGTTACGAAAGTGATAGCTGGCAATAAGCAGAATCAAGATGAGTGTTACGATCATCAATCCGGTAAATGAAACCGCATAGTTATCGTACAGCATCATGTTATACCAAAGGTGATTGGTTCCCCAATCAAGCGCATTGGTAATAAATGCTGCCACTAAGCCTAAAATGGCTACCGGCAGAAGCAATTTTTTCTGATGAAAGGCTCCAAGAAATAAAACGAGGAAGCCAAGAAGCGACAGGAGTACCAGTGTAGACATATCAGAGATTCGGTACCATGTGATTAGAAATCTCGGTGAGTAAGTACTTTACCGACTCATCTGTGAGATTGAAAATAAACTGAGGGAACAATCCGAAGAAAACGATGAGTCCAACGATTGGGAACAACACCAGTTTTTCGGAAATGGTAAGGTCGGCAAACACCGTGATTGCAGGATTCTCACCAAGCATCGATGTTTTGTAAGCACGTAACATATAAACAGCTCCAAAAATGACGGCTAAACCAGCAAATGCGGCAAACACATAACTGTAATCGTACAAAGAGCTAAGCAGCAAGAATTCTCCAATAAATCCATTGGTTAGCGGTAAAGCCACACTAGCAAAGGTTATCACCATAAAGCAGGAAGCAAACACTGGAGCTAACTGACGAATACCGCCCAACTTGGCGATTTCGTTTGTCCCAGTCCGCTGTTGAATGATTTCGGCTACGAAGAACAATCCAACTACGTTGACACCATGTGCCAGCATTTGAATCATTGCCCCTTGGAAACCTGTGCGTGAAAGTGTGAAAATACCTGCTGTTATTAGTCCAACGTGAGCAATCGACGACCAAGCAAACAAACGCTTAAGATCTTTTTGCCCGATGGCAATCCAAGAAGCGTAGATTATTCCTACCACACACATGATTAAAACCACATCGGTGTAGGAACTAACAGCCATTGGTGTGATAGGTAGAATCCAACGGAAGATGGAGTAAATACCCATTTTTAACATGATACCTGATAGTAACATCGAACCAGCATTGGGTGCGGTAGTATAGGTATCGGGCTGCCAAGAGTGAAATGGTAGTAAAGGAATTTTGATCGCGTAGGCGATGAAGAATGCCCAGAAAATCCAACGTTGAGCAACTGGATCAAGGCGTAATGCATAGAAAGCATCAATTCCAAAGCTACGATCGGTTGTTTGAAGATACAGCCAGATAATTGCCGCCAACATGAGTAGCGATCCAAGTAAGGTGTAGATAAAGAATTTGAAGGTGATTTTCACCCGATTTTCTCCACCCCAAATGAGGACGATGAAATAGATTGGAATAAGCGCTAATTCCCAGAAGATGTAGTAAAGGAAGGCGTCTAATGATACGAACACGCCAACTAGTGCACTTTGCATCATCAACATGAGGAAATAGAAAAGGCGCGGATTGCGGAATTCTCGGTTCCAAGTTGTGAGGACGATAAGTGGTAGAAGGAAATTGGTTAAAATAACCATGAGCATACTTAGTCCGTCGAGCCCGACGAAGAAGCGAATTCCCATGGTAGAGATCCAGTTTTCGGACAGAATAAACTGTTCGTTAGAAAGCAAGCTTCGGTGTTCGTTGATGTCGAACAGGAAGATGACATAGGCCGTAAAGGCTGCCTGAATAAGGGTGGCAACGAGGGCGCCTTTTTTTGCCGCATTTGCAGGAAGCAAAAACAGCATTAGGGCAGCCAGGAACGGAAACGCGATGAGGGCAGCTGTTATCATGCTCAGTTCAGAAAGCTGTTAGCCGCGAGGATGACCAAAACTCCGATCACCATTGCGAAAATGTAAAAACCGACATTCCCCGTTTGTAAGAACCGAGCTGTGCGGGAACCCAACACAACGAGTTGTCCAACACCGTTCACAATGCGATCGATGACGTTTACTTCGAGGAATTTATATATGCCTTTTGATGCAGAAACTACCGGATTAGCTACGACAGAGTCATAAAGCTCATCGATGTAGTATTTATTCACGAGTAGCTTCTCAAATGCCGTAATGTGTTCGCCTTCGGCAGCAGGAATATGTCCGTTCTTTTTATACCGAATCCAAGCATACCCAATAACACCAAGAACTGCAGAAACAGATATCACCATTAAGATGATTTCGAGCGAATGAGAAAGATGATGCTCTACACCAAAATCTTCCAAAATAAGAGATGATCCAGCTAAAATTGGTTCGAAGAAACGATCTAACCAATGTGTGCCACCCAATACTTCAGGGATATTGACAAATCCAGCAAGGCAAGAACAGATGGCTAAAATCACCAAAGGAATGGTCATCGTTTTAGGCGACTCATGCAGGTGATGTTCTTGTTCGTGCGTTCCGCGGAATGAACCAAAGAATGTGAGGTAATACAAACGGAACATGTAGAATGCAGTCATCAATGCTCCACAAACACCTAGAATCCATAGCACTGGATTGTGTGCAAATGCAGAAGCCAAGATTTGGTCTTTCGAAAAGAATCCGGCAAGAGGAGGAATACCAGCAATGGCGATAGTTCCAATGAGGAAGGTGAAATGTGTTATTGGAAGAGCCTTTTTCAATCCGCCCATTTTGCGAATGTCTTGTTCGCCGCCCATTGCGTGAATAACCGAACCAGATCCAAGGAACAACAAGGCTTTAAAAAAGGCGTGGGTAAACAAATGGAAATAGGCAGCAGAATAAGCTCCTAATCCAAGTGCGAAAAACATATAACCCAATTGTGAAACCGTTGAATAGGCTAGCACTTTCTTGATGTCGTTCTGCTTAAGGCCGATACTCGCAGCAAAAAGCGCCGTGCATAAGCCAACAATCATGATGATTTCTTGCGTGAATGGTGCTAACGTAAATAGCACATTGCTACGAATAATCAAGTAAACACCTGCTGTTACCATGGTTGCAGCGTGGATGAGTGCTGAAACAGGCGTTGGACCAGCCATCGCATCCGGAAGCCAAGTGAATAATGGCAATTGAGCAGATTTACCAATAGCTCCTACAAACAATAATAATGTTGCGTTGCGGATAATTGGATCACCCGACATAATATCTAAAGCTTCAAGCGAAATGCGGTTGTATTCTAAAGTAGAAAAACGCAGATACAGTAAGAAGATACCTAATAGCAATCCCAAGTCACCAATACGGTTCATGATGAAAGCCTTGTTCGCAGCTTTGTTGTATTCGGGGTTTTTATACCAGAAACCGATGAGTAAGTAGGAACACAATCCAACTCCTTCCCAACCGATGAATAGCATGATGTAGTTGCTTCCCATCACCAAAATCAACATGAAGAATATGAAGAGATTGAGGTAGGCAAAGAATCGGCTAAAACCTGGATCGTCATGCATGTATCCAGCAGAATACACGTGTATGAGGAATCCAACTCCGGTAATAACCAGCATCATCATTAAAGAGAGCTGATCGAGTTGGAAGCTGTAGTTAACAGATAGTTTTCCGATTTGAATCCATTCACCTAGCAGGATGCGGATAGGCTCTGCGTCAAGTGTATTGACAAACGGAATGAAGATCGATACAGTAAGTATGAATGGCACTAAAACGGCCACAGAAGCAACAGATGCTACAAGATTCTTCGGAAGACGTTTTCCAAAGAAGATGCTGAACAGGAATCCGATCAGCGGGAGTGCGGGAATCAACCAGGCTAAGTCTTTCATATTCAAGCGTGCTGCCGGTGCGTTACCATTTCAAGTTTCTCAATGCATTAATGTCGGTCGATCGGATGTTCCGATATATCATTACCAAGATGCCTAAACCAACAGCAACTTCGGCTGCGGCAACCACCATGATAAAGAAGACAAACACTTGTCCCGACTGATCTCCGTGAAAACGAGAGAAAGCAGCAAGGAGAATATTTACAGCATTCAACATGAGCTCAATAGACATGAAGATGATGATAAAGTTTCGGCGGAGAAGAACGCCCATCACACCGATCGAGAATAGAATCGCGCTCAGGAAGAGGTAGTGATGAATGCCGATTTCGCGGAAGGAGTTCTGTAGTTCTTCCATGATCAGTCGTTAACGTGTTTTTTACCCAAAATAACTGCACCTACCATGGCTGAGATGAACAGGATAGAAGCTACTTCGAAAGGAAGGAGAAAATCTTTGAACAGCACTTTACCGACACCTTTTGCTGTACCAAATTCTTCGGTAATCATTGTTGCAGGTCGAGTGTCGTATTCACGAAGTGATGCAGCCAAAATAATCATGAGCAAGCATGCTGAAAAGACAGCTGCCACTTTAAGCAACATGGGTTTATGTGGCTCTGTTTCTTTATTGAGATTGAGCAACATGATTACGAAAAGGAAGAGCACCATGATGGCTCCTGCATAAACGATCAAGTTGACAATCCCGAGAAATCCGGCGTCAAGCAGGATGTAATGTCCGGTGATGGAAAAGAAACAGATCACCAGCCAAAGCACGCTGTAGATCGGATTCTTGGAGAATACCACCATCAGCGCGGAGCCAATGGTAAGTGCTGCAAGAATAAGGAAGGCGATCGGTGTCATAGCTTAGTATCGGGCGCGAAAATAGCGGAATTTTATGATTTAGGGGAGGAATGATTAGCGGTCCTGGCGTTTCGTGATATCAATTCGTTTAGAAGCGTCAACACCTTCTACCAAACGGTCTTTTCCAAAGATGAAATCATCCCGATCATAATCAGATGGAACAATCTCTTTGGTTAGGAAAATGGCTTGTTTCGGGCAGGCTTCTTCACACAATCCACAGAAAATACAACGCAACATGTTGATTTCATAAATCGCTGCGTATTTCTCTTCGCAGTAAAGTTTCTCTTCGCCTTTCTTGCGTTCATCCGCAACCATCGTAATGGCTTCTGCCGGGCAAGAAACTGCACATAAACCACAAGCAGTGCAACGTTCAGCTCCATTTTCATCGCGCTTCAACACGTGTTTTCCACGATAAACTTCGCTGAATTCACGTGTTTGTTCGGGATATTTAATGGTGGCAGGACGTTTAAAAAAGTGTTTCAGTGTAACCGCCATTCCCTTTAAAACCGCAGGTAGGTAGCTACCTTCGGCTAGGGTCATGTTTTTATCGGATACGACTTTCGATCGGTTGGTGAGTTGCATGTTTTTCTGTCTTCAGAAATAAATGAACAGTCTTATTTATCAGCCCAAAGCAAAACTGCTCCGGTAGCAAATAGGTGAATCAAAGCGAGTGGAATCATGTATTGCCAACCCAAACGCATCAATTGATCGTAACGGAAACGAGGTAAAGTCCAGCGAATCCACATGAACAAGAAGATGAATGCGAAAATTTTGAGGAAGAACACGAATACACCTATTATGGTGATGATGTTTTGATCTAATCCCAAGCTATCCATGAACGGGAAGTTATATCCTCCAAAGTACAAGCTAGCCATGAACGCCGATGAAATGAACATGTTGATGTACTCAGCAAACATGAAGAATCCCAATTTCATGGATGAATATTCGGTGTGATATCCACCTACCAATTCCGTTTCACATTCAGGTAAATCGAAAGGAGTACGATTACATTCTGCAAAAGCACACACCACAAAAAGCAAGAAACCGAATGGTTGGTAGAAGATGTTCCAATTCATTCCGTGTTGTTGATCTACAATTTCCTTAAGACTTAAAGTCCCAGTCATCATAATCAAGGCAATCAACGCCAAGCCCATACTCAACTCGTAGCTGATCATTTGCGAAGAAGCACGAATAGCTCCGAGTAGCGCGAACTTATTATTGGAAGCCCATCCGCCAATCATGATTCCATAAACCCCTAAGGATACAACACCAAAAATGTAGAGTACACCAATGTTTAAATCTGAAACTTGAAGCGAAATTTCACGTCCGGCAATGTTCAATGTATCACCCCAAGGAATAACAACACTGGTCATTAATGCCGTTAACATGGCGATTCCAGGACCTGCGATGAACAAGAATTTGTCGGAAGCATTCGGGATAATTTCCTCTTTGAAGAAGAATTTACCCGCATCAGCTAATGGTTGAAGGATTCCGAATGGCCCCGCACGATCAGGTCCTACACGGTCTTGCATGAAAGCTGCAATTTTACGTTCAGCATAAGTGCTGTAAGTAGCGATGAGCAGCGTGATGGCAAAAGCGATAAACGCAATGACAGTTTTATCGAGTAAAAACAGCATGTCCATATCAGCTCAGTTGTTTGGTTGGAAGGGATTCCGGAGAAGCCACATACTTAGTTCCTTTTTCATAGTGATTGGCCGAAATAACCGAATGACGATCAATCATGCGCGGTCCTTCTTCTGTCCAATCGCTTAGTTCTTTCTTATCGTAACGACAGGTGTTGCAGATGAAATCTTCCACTTCTCCCCATTGGTCTTTACGTCCCGTTACCCGGTAAATAGCGTTGCCATATTTCCAGATAACTGCTTTACCGGTGCATTTTTCATTGTCGCAATTGCGGTGCGCATCAAATGGTTTAAGGAACCACACACGACTTTTAAAACGGAAAGTTTTATCAGTAAGCGCTCCTACCGGACACACATCCACCATATTACCGGAGAATTCGTTTTCGATGGAATTTTGGATGTAAGTACTGATTTCAGCCACATCACCTCGGTTGATTACACCATGAACGCGACCCGGAGTGAGTTGATCGGCCACTTTCACACAACGGAAGCACATAATGCAACGGTTCATGTGAAGTTGGATTTTCTCACCAATATCAATACGTTCAAACGTACGACGCTCAAACTCGTAACGACTTTTACTTTTTCCGTTTTCGTAGGAAAGATCTTGCAAGTGACATTCGCCAGCTTGATCGCAAACAGGGCAATCGAGCGGGTGATTAATCAATAGAAATTCAACAACACCTTTACGTGCATCAACTACTTCAGGTGAAGTATAATTCTGAACTTCCATTCCGTCCATTACAGTGGTACGGCAAGAAGCAACCAGTTTTGGCATCGGACGCGGATCTTTTTCCGAGCCTTTGCTCACTTTTACAATACAGGTACGGCAGTATCCTCCCGAAGTTTTTAGCTTCGAATAATAGCACATAGCAGGCGGCGCCACTTCTTTCCCAATCATGCGGGCAGCCTGAAGAATCGTTGTTCCCGGAGGAACCTCGATGGTTTGATTGTCGATCGTTACTTTCAGCAAGTCCATAGATACATGCGTCAAATTAAGCGTTGACCGGAGCCGGAGCTACGGGCATAATAGGTTCACGTTGTCCGTGTTTCGGATCTTTCACTTTATCAGGGAAATTCACGTGGTATTCGAATTCGTGGCGGAAGTGACGAACGGCAGCAGCAACAGGCCAAGCAGCAGCATCACCCAGCGGACAAATGGTATTTCCTTCGATTCGGCGAGCTACATCAACCAAAAGGTCGATATCGTCCATGTTGCCTAAACCTTTTTCCAAGCGGTGAAGCACTTTTTCCATCCAACCCGTTCCTTCGCGGCAAGGGCTGCACTGTCCACAACTTTCGTGGTGGTAGAAACGGCTGAAGTTCCACGTGTTACGAACGATACATTGATTTTCGTCGTACACGATAAATCCTCCAGAACCCAACATCGAACCTGTTGCGAAACCACCATCCGAAAGTGATTCGTAGGTCATTAAGCGAGGTTCGCCAGCTGCTGTTTTGCACACCAGGTTATCGGGTAGAATTGGAACAGATGATCCGCCCGGAACACATGCTTTCATGCGTTTTCCATTGGCAATACCTCCGCAGTATTCGTCAGAGAAAATAAATTCTTCTACAGGTAAACCGAGTTCAATTTCGTAAACGCCCGGTTTGTTAATGTTTCCAGAAGCAGAAATCAATTTAGTTCCGGTTGAACGACCAACTCCAATTTTCGAATAGGCTTCTCCCCCATCGTTCACAATTGGAACAACGGCAGCAATGGTTTCTACGTTATTTACAACTGTTGGACAACCATACAATCCAGCAATAGCGGGAAAAGGAGGTTTGATACGCGGATTTCCACGTTTCCCTTCGAGTGATTCGAGTAATGCGGTTTCTTCACCACAGATGTATGCTCCGCCACCTACTTGAACGTATAAGTCGAGGTCGTAACCTGAACCCAAAATGTTTTTTCCTAGCCAGCCATTCGCATATGCTTCGGCGATGGCGTTTTCGAGGATGCGAGAAACATAGAAATATTCTCCGCGGATATAGATAAATGAGGTGTTTGCACCTAAAGCGAAGCTAGAAGTGATCATTCCTTCGATGAGCAAATGAGGAATATGCTCCATGAGGTAACGATCCTTGAATGTTCCCGGTTCGGATTCGTCAGCATTGCAAACGAGGTAACGAGGAACACCTTCGGGTTTAGCGAGGAAGCTCCATTTCATTCCTGTAGGGAAACCAGCACCACCGCGGCCGCGTAATCCAGAAGTTTTCACTTCTTCTACGATGGCTTCAGGAGTCATGGTTTTGATGGCTTTCTCCACCGAAGCATATCCGCCTTTGGAGCGATATACCTCATAGGTTTGAATACCTGGTACGTTTTCGTGTGTTAACAGCAGTTTTCTACCCATGATGCGCGCTATTACTTACTGTTTTTGTAATCAAGATCGGTGTAGTTGTGGCGCTTGTTTTCGCTTCTAAAACGATCGAGTAAAGCATCCACTTTTGCTTCGGTGAGATTTTCGTGGTATTCGGCACCACACTGAAGCATCGGTGCACTTCCACAAGAACCTAAACATTCCACAGTTTTAAGTGTGAACATGCCATCGGGTGTGGTTTCTCCAACTTTTATGTTGAGTTTTTTGCTGATGTAATCAACGATGTCTTCCGCCCCGCGTGACCAACAAGAAGAAGTACGACATACTTCGAGGTGACATTTTCCTACTGGTTGTAGGTTGTACATCGAATAGAACGAAGCAACTTCAAACACTTCAATGGCTTGAATTCCTAGAATTTGAGCAACCAAATCCATTGCCTCAGGACTTAACCAACCTTCATTCTCTGCTTGTGCAATATGAAGAATAGGTAATAAGGCTGATTTGCTTTTCCCTTCGGGATAGCGACTGATGATTTTCTGAATAGTAGCCATCGCGTCCTCGCTGAATTTCAGCTGAGAGCGGAGGGCTGGGTCGAAGGAATGCGTTCCTGTTGGATGTGCTGACATTCGATAAATTTTAAGCGTCGAGTTCGCCGGCAATGACGTTCATACTCGACATAGTAAGGATGGCATCGGAAAGCATCGAACCTTTGATCATTTCCGGGTAAGCCTGATAGTAAATGAAACAAGGACGGCGGAAGTGAAGTCGATATGGAGTTCGGCCACCATCAGAAATGAGGTAATAACCAACTTCTCCATTTCCTCCTTCAACCGAATGGTACACTTCCCCCTTAGGAAGATCTACTTCGCCCATCACAATTTTGAAATGCCAAATGAGTGCTTCCATGCTGGAATACACGTCTTTCTTAGCAGGAAGATAGAATTCGGGGCAGTCGGCAACAAATTTCCCTTCGGGCATATTGTTCAACGCAGCCTCGATAATTTTCAAGCTTTCGCGGATTTCGGCTTGACGCACACAAAAACGATCGTATGTGTCTCCACTCGTTCCAACCGGAATGGTGAAATCGAAATCGTTGTATGAGCAATATGGATTCATCACCCGCACATCATAATCAACGCCAGCTGCACGTAAATTCGGACCGCTGAAGCTGTATTCTAAAGCACGTTCACCCGAAATAGGACCAACATTGATAATACGATCCATGAAAATCCGGTTGCGTAAAAGCATCCCTTCAAATTCATCGAAACGTTTCGGAAAACCAGAAAGGAAATCACGAATCATTTGAATGGTCTTCGCACTGAAATCGCGTTCGAAACCACCAATACGACCAATGTTTGTTGTTAAACGTGCACCACACATTTGCTCGAAAATATCGTAGATGCGTTCGCGCTCTTGGAACATGTAAGTGAAGCCTGTTAAAGCTCCAGTATCAACACCAATTACGGTGTTGCAAACGATGTGATCGGCGATACGTGAAAGTTCCATCACAATCACACGCATGTAATCAACTTTCTTTGGCGTTTCTACACCAAGAAGTTTTTCTACAGTCAAGTGCCAACCTATGTTATTGATCGGTGAAGAGCAATAGTTAAGGCGGTCGGTAATAGGAGTTACTTGATAAAAAGGGCGGTGCTCGGCCAGTTTTTCAAATGCACGATGGATATAGCCAATAGTAGCTTCGGAGCTCATGATGATCTCTCCGTCCATTTGCAAAATATTCTGAAAAACTCCGTGAGTTGCCGGGTGAGTAGGTCCGAGATTAAGCGTGTTGTATTGCTTATTCTCCGATTGGATGTTCTCTTCGCCGAAAATCGATTGTTCTGCCATGAATTTCGTGTTAACGTCCAAAGAAACGGTCGTCTTTATCTTCGCGGGAAGAATCTTCCAGCGGGTATTGTTTCAACATGGGGAAAATCTCCATGTGATCTACATTGAGAATGCGCTTTAGGTTCGGGTGACCGAGGAAACGAACACCAAAGAAATCGTATGTTTCGCGCTCCATCCAATTAGCTCCAGCATATAATCCAGTAGCCGAAGCGATTTCAGTATTGGATTCAGGAAGCCAGCATTTGATGCGGATGCGAACGTTGTTGGTTAGGCTGTGCAGGTGATATACCACTGCGATTTCACGTCCTTTTTGATCAGGCATGTGAACAGCACATAAATCGGTGAGGTACCCGAAAGCTAAATCGGACTCATTTTTCAGAAAACCGATTACATCCAGATTACGATCAGCAGGCACTTCGATGGTAAGTAAACCATAAGGCTCGTCGTGACTGAGAATCGCGTCTCCAAATTTATCCTGAAGTCGACTCAGGGTTATTTCTTTGGTCAGTGCCATATTATTCGATGCCGTAAGAGGCAAGTAAAGCTTTGTATTCGGGTTGATTGCGACGACGCAGGCTTTCGTTTTTCACGAGTTCCTGAATTTTCATGATACCATCGATGATTTGTTCTGGACGAGGAGGGCATCCTGGTACATATACATCAACCGGAATTACTCGGTCGATACCTTGAAGAACGCTATATGTATCGAAAATTCCACCACTTGAGGCACAAGCTCCAACTGAAATCACCCAACGTGGTTCAGCCATTTGCTCGTAAACGTGTTTTAGAACTGGGGCCATTTTTTTAGCAATGGTTCCCATCACCATCAATAAATCGGCTTGGCGAGGAGAGAAACTCAAACGCTCTGATCCAAAACGAGCTAAATCGTAATTGGAAGCCATGGTAGCCATGAACTCAATTCCACAACAAGAAGTTGCGAAGGGCAAAGGCCAAATCGAATTTGCACGAGCAAGACCTATAACCGAATCCAGACTAGTAGCAAAGAAACCTTGTCCTTCTACACCTGCTGGTGCTTCCACCATCTTCAAATCACTCATATTGCTTTGTGTATTGTTGGATTATTCCCATTTGAAAGCGTCTTTCTTCCATAGATATAGAAAACCAAGTAGGAAGAAAGCAACAAAAATTAGCATGCTTATAAAGCCATCCATTCCGAAATCGCGGAAATTGGTTGCCCATGGATAGAAAAAGATCACCTCTACATCGAACAAAACGAAAAGAATAGCGGTGAGGAAATACTTAATGGAGAAAGGCAAACGTGCGTTTCCTTTAGATTCGATACCGCACTCAAAGCTTTCGAGTTTGCGATCTCCTTTACGTTTTGGACCGATAAGGTGAGTAACTACGAGCACCAATAGTACAAAGCCCGCGGCAAAAACCAATTGTATCAGTAGCGGGATGTATTCGCTTGTTCCGTTCATGAGCGTTAGTTTTGGCGAATAGATGTAACACAGTTTTAATGAATGTGTTCAGCGATTCCGCCCGAATTTTGCGCCCAAATGTACAAACATTTGTATTTGGAAATGAGGTAGAATGATTACAAATAAATCCCTTCTTAATTGTGGATTCTCAATCCTGTAAAATTCAACCGAAAGTCACGATTCTAATAACATACATTGAAACTTCTCAAACGCATCAAATCCATTAATATAATACCTTTATAGCATGATGAATGACCCAGACAAATCCCGATTTTTCGCCGATTTGCGCGATTTATTGGTTGACTATATTCAAAACCGACTCGATTTAACACGAGCAATTGCCTTTGAAAAAATTGCCCGAATCGTTGCCTACTTAGTGATTGGAGTTATTCTAGCGCTCCTTTTCTTTTTTGGCTTGTTGTTCTTGAGCTTTATGTTAGGATTCTACCTAAGCGATTTGCTTCACAGTCAGCTAGCAGGTTTTGCGATTGTGGCAGGATTATATTTCCTAGCATTGGCAATCGTTTTCGTATTCAGAGAAAAGTTATTTGCCCGCACGATTGTCGATTCGATAATCCGGATTTTATATGAACGTCAGCAAACGGATGAAGATGAAGAAGCGTAAAATCGAAAACCTCAACGATTTGCATTTGGAGCAATCACGTTTACGAATGGAAGTGCGTAATTCCGAAAAAGCAATTGGCGATCGGATGGAGTATTTAAGACGAAACTATCCTTCCATTTTGCTCATGCAAGTCTTGCCATTTGAGGACAGAAAAAAAGACCTAATTATAAGCGGGTTGGGACTTGCAGCGAGCTTGTTGATGGGACGAATTGCCGAATCAGGAAAAGAGCTCCTGGAAAAGAATCTCCAGAAGCTCCTACAATGGGTAAGTAAAAAATTTGGTGGTTCAACAACTGAACCTCAAGCCGAGGATTAACCTAGTGCTTCGATGATATCGTACTTGGTAATAATATGAACTGCGCCGAGCATATCACGCACTAAAACAGCTTCGTTTTCGCGGTTAATTTGCTTCGATACTTCCTCCAGTTTAGATTGAGGATTTACGAATGGAAATGATTTCTGCATTAAATCACTTACACGCGCTTGCTTCAATTCGGGATTATCGCAAATACTTGCATATAAGTGACTGTCGCTTAAAGAACCCACGAACTCGGCTCCCGATTTCACAGGAATTTGAGACACGTCAAATTTGCGCATGATAGCAAAGGCTTCACCTACTGAATCTTCAGCATCAACTGTGACTAATTTCAAATGTTTATGGCGTTCAATCAGGTCGATTGCTTTCGGAGATTTCTCCTCCAAGAAACCGCGATCACGCATCCAATCGTCGTTGAACATTTTGCCTAAGTAGCGTGTACCATGATCGTGGAAAATAACCACAACCACATCGCCTTCCTTAAACATATCTTTCATCTGAAGTAATCCTGCCATAGCTGAACCAGCCGAGTTTCCTGCGAAAATTCCTTCTTCACGCGGAATACGACGAGTCATCACCGCTGCATCTTTATCGGTTACTTTTTCAAAATGGTCGATCACATTAAAATCGACATTCTGTGGTAGAAAATCTTCCCCAATTCCTTCGGTGATGTATGGATAGATCTCGTTTTTATCAAAAATGCCGGTTTCTTTATATTTCTTGAAAACCGAACCATACGTATCGATACCCAGAATTTTGATGTTCGGGTTTTTCTCTTTCAGGTAGCGACCTGTTCCACAAATAGTTCCGCCAGTTCCAACACCAACAACTAAATGCGTGATTTTTCCTTCGGTTTGCTCCCAGATTTCGGGACCGGTTTGCTCGTAATGTGCTTGAGAATTACTAAGGTTGTCGTACTGATTAGGCTTCCAAGAATTTGGAACTTCTGCAATAAGTCGACTAGAAACAGAATAGTATGAACTTGGATCTTCCGGTTCTACGTTGGTTGGACAAACAATTACTTCCGCTCCAAAAGCGCGTAAAGCAT
>ENA-UOWO01004085-UOWO01004085.1-activated-sludge-metagenome-genome-assembly--contig:-NODE-4085-length-16360-cov-11.764428_pt1 | contig 16360 bp, 10 predicted proteins | sample MGYA00238148_ERZ761564 | MGnify/ENA primary metagenome ERZ761564 (study PRJEB28885, sample SAMN05720194) | activated sludge metagenome | isolation source: Anaerobic digester | place: USA...
ATATTAAGAAATCATACGGTGATAAAGTAAAAACCGAAGTGCTTCACGGAATAGACCTTGACATAAATAAAGGGGAGTTCTGTGCTCTCATCGGGCAGTCAGGTTCAGGGAAAACAACACTTTTGAACATCATGGGGCTCCTTGACAAACCCACTTCAGGGACCATTGCACTGTTTGGAAAACAGATTGAAAATACATCAATTGATGAAATCGCGGCAATAAGAGGCCGTACTATAGGTTTTGTTTTTCAGTTTCACCACCTTATCGGTGCTTTCAATGCACTTGAAAATGTTATGATGCCGATGATGGCTTCCTCAGGCGGACTTGCGACAAAAGCAATGAAAGAAAGGGCCCGATATCTGCTGGATGCAGTGGGAATGTCGGACCGGCTGACTTACAAACCTGATGAAATATCGGGCGGACAGAGACAGCGCGTTTCAATAGCAAGGGCTCTTGCAATGGACCCGAAAATAATCCTTGCAGACGAGCCGACAGGCAACCTCGATACAGCAATGTCAAACGAAGTATTTTCACTCCTTCGCAAAATAAATTCTGAACAGAAGACATCTTTTCTGATTGTCACACATGACACCAAAGTTGCGTCATCCTGCGACAGAACAGTCGAAATTGTTGACGGAAAGCTGGTGTGATCAGCGGGTTATATCGGCGGAAGCCCGAGTTCCTTTAAAAACTTATTATGTGTTTCTCTTGCTTTGGTAATGTTTTTGTCAATATCAACGATTTTTTTGTTTACTTCTTTCAAGTCAATTAACTCTTCGTCCACTGAAGTGCTTACATATCGGGAAATATTAAGGTTGAATTCGTTTTTTTCTATTTCGTTCATTGAAACTCTGCGGGAATAGCGGTTTTCTTCTTTGCGATACTTATAGGTCTCGACTATTTTATTGATGTGTTCAGGCAGTAATTTGTTTTGTCTTTTACCTTTTTCAAAGTTTTCATCAGAACTTGCATTGATGAACAACACATCATCAGGCTTTTTGCACTTCTTTAAAACCAAGATACAAACAGGGATACCTGTCGAGAAGAATAAGTTTGCAGGAAGCCCTATAACGGTGTCAATATGTCCATCCTTTAAAAGTTTGGTTCTAATTCTTTCCTCTGAACCACCTCTGAATAAAACACCGTGAGGCAGAATAATTGCCATTGTTCCCTTATCGCTAAGGAAATGAAACCCATGCAGCAGGAAAGCAAAGTCGGCAGCTGATTTTGGAGCAAGTCCATGACTTTTGAAGCGAAAATCTTCACCCATTGCTTCCGATGAATCCCAACGATAGCTGAAAGGTGGATTAGCTACAACGGCATCAAACTCTAATTTTTTAGCAGGATTTATTTCGTTTAAAATATCCCAGTCGTTGAGCAATGTGTCTCCGTGGTGGATTTCAAACTCTGTGTCTTTAACTTCATGCAGAAGCATATTCATTCGGCACAGGTTGTAGGTAGTTATATTTTTTTCCTGTCCATATATTTTTCCGATGGTTCCGTTTGCTTTCATCATTTTTTTGCGGACATTGAGAAGCAACGAGCCTGAACCACAGGCAAAGTCCAACACCCGTTCAATCTTTTTCTTTTCGCCTTTTTTCGGGTCATGGCTGTCAAGTGTTACAATGGCAGAAAGAATATCGGAAATTTGTTGTGGTGTATAAAACTCTCCCGCTTTTTTGCCGGAGCCTGCTGCAAATTGACCGATCAGGTATTCGTAAGCATCACCCAGTATGTCTTTGTCAGTGGAAAACTGGCTGATCCCTTCTGCAATTTTCTGAATTATGGTACAGAGTTTTTTATTTCTTTCGGGGTAGTTTCTTCCGAGTTTTTCAGAATCCAGATTTATTTCAGAAAATAATCCCTGAAAAGTGCTTTCAAACGATTGGTTTTCTATATATTTGAAACCATTTTGTACGGTTTTGAGTAACTCATTGCTTTGGGTTTTTGCCAGATGTGCAATATTGTTCCATAAATTTTGAGGTTCAATAACATAATGAATTTTTCTGCGCATTTGCTTTTCAAATTCAGTAACATCATCAGGGTTCTTCTCATACCAAATGGATAGGGGTGTTTTACCGCCATTCCCGTTTAAAACAGGATAATCCTTACCCAATTCTTTTTTTGCCGCATTTTCATAATTGTCGCTCAGATAACGCAGGAACAGGAACGAAAGCATATAATCACGAAAATCGTCTGCGTTCATTGCTCCACGCAATTCGTCTGCGATTTTCCAAAGAGTATTACCTAATTGAGTTTGTTCGTTTGTTGTCATGTTGTTTCCATTTTGTTTTGTTCGTTAAATATTTCAGAAAATTGAAATTTATATTTTAAAAAAAATTTCATCATCTACACTCATTTTTGTTTCTCATTAATTTCTTCACTGGCTTTTATTTCCTCTACCAACAAGGCTTGCAATTCATCTTTGGGCAGCAACAGTTGATATTCGGCTACACCTATGGGTTTGTTTATGTCTTGCAAGGCGATCTCCACATCAAGGTGGTCTTTATCGGCACAAAGGATAATACCAATGGATTGGTTTTCGTTTTCACCTTTTTCCAATTTGTCGAGCAGGGAAAGATACAAATTCATTTTGCCGATATATTCGGCCTTAAAACTTCCTATTTTTAATTCGACAGCTACCAAAGAGCGCAATCCTCTGTGAAAAAAAAGCATATCTACAAAATATTCTTTGCTGTTGTATTCCAGACGGTGTTGGTTGCCTATAAAACTAAAACCTTTGCCCAACTCTAAAATAAAATTTCTGATTTTGGCAATAAGTCGTTTTTCGAGTTCCAACTCTTTCACGGGTTCAGTAATGCCTAAGAATCCTAAATTGTAGGAACTTTTAAACACTTCGTTGGCATAGTCTGCGCTTATGGCGGGGAGCGTTTGGCTGAAATTGTTACTTGCAACTTGCGTTTGCGCCCGACTGTAGCTGTCCATTTTTATGGCATTGAGCAACAAATCTCTGCTCCAGCCTTTTGTAGCTACTTCGTTCGCATAAAACTCAATGGCAGGGAATGATTTTACTTTGTTGAGCAACAATAAATTATGTCTCCAAGGCAAAACTGCGACGCTCCGTCGCAGTTTTTCATCTGCCAGGTGATAACGCTCATAAAATCGTTTCATATCCCACAAATTACGAGGCGAAAGCCCCATATCGGGAAACTCACTTCTTAAATCTGCCGATAATTGTTTTACCACACCACTGCCATAACCTTCTTCTAACTGCTTCTCAAAGAGTAATTTTCCCAAATTCCAATAAACGGAATTTGCAGTACTGTTTACTTGCTTTGCAATCAATGTACGGGCAACACGGATTTCTGCAACAGCCTGCTGCAAAATTACACTGTATTCTGTTTGGTTTATGTTTAATTTGTTACTCATGTCTCATTTACTCCTGGAAACAAACCCTGCAATAAGCCTTTTTTGTGCAATTTCAGGGTTTCTAATTTCTGGTTTTGGGCATTGATTAAATCGTCTATTGATGAAAGTGTGTCTGCAATTTTATCTTGTTCTTTCTGATTTTTAGGAAAGAAAATGGTCATTCTCTTGAAATCCGAATTATACAATCTACTTATTATACCGCCATCAGATGTTTGCCATTCTAAATTTGAATAGCAATAAAATAAGAAACTATTTAGAACTTGTTTCTCATTGTGACCTAGCCAAATGATGTTTGAATCCTGGAAATATGCAGGTGAACCATCATAAATTACTAATCTACCTATTGTGCCAGACGCAGAAATTAATATGTCTCCAATTTTTGGAAAAGAATACTTGCTTTTATACTCTTCATAAATCTCTTTGGTGATGTAGGAATCAGCGACACGGCCAAATGTTCCAATTTTATAAAATGGAATGCCATTATTTGGATTGGGAGTTGTTTCTTCTTTGAATATCCTTTTACACATTAAGGGTTCACCAATTTCACCCAAAGTTTTCTCTACCCACTCCCCACTATTCTCAAACTCCTTGAACCGATACTTAGGTACGGTTTCTCCTTCCTGTGGAAAAAGATTTTGCAGTAGTCCTTTTTTGTGGTCTTTCAGAATATCCAACTTTTGGTTCTCGGCTGCGATGACTTCATCTAATGACGAAAGACAGGCTGCAATTTTTTGTTGCTCTTTTGGAGAAGGTAACTTAACTACAAATTGACTCAATACTTCTTTCGTAATTGTTTTGATGATTCCTCCTGGTGCTTTTAGTTTCTCAATTTCAAAAAGTAGAAATAATAGATAAGCAAAAAATGTTTTATCAAGCTCAATGTAAAATTCTTCAAAAAGTAAAAGTGTCCTATCAATATAGGCATCATATTGTGTAATTGCCACTCTGCCAATCGAGCCTTGAATTGTAATTATTACAGTTCCTTTTGAAATAAATACACTCTGTTCTGCTCCTATTTTACTTATTTTATTTTTAGTCTGTGGTTTTAATCTAAAATCGTCACCAACATCATACACTTGAATAAAAGGCATACCATTGATGTCATCATACCATTTAGGAAGTCCATAAGGTTGTGGGAAACTCCCTCTTCGAAAACCTGCTATATTTACTAAAGTATCTTCGACCCAATTAGCTTCATTCAAAAATTCAGGAAATCTTAACTTTGGCACTAATTTATTTTCGATGTTCTTACTCATATGCTTTCAGTCCTGATATTTCCCGTCCTTCGGCTTGTTTTTTTAATAGTGGTGTCAATTCTTCCATCAATGCCAATTCCCGTTGGGTGCGTTCTTTCCAGCTCAGATCTAAAGGTGCAAACAGTTCACTCAACTTTTCGCCATCAAAAATCATCCGGTTTATAATGTTTTCTGTGAATTTTAGCAACGCTGAAAGCTCCAAACCGTTTTTCTGTGCAATTTCAGTTAATTCTTTGGCTATTTTTTCCGCTTTAAATTGCTGGAAGCCGTTTCTTATTTCATGCTCGTTTAAGCCCTTGCCGACTTCCAGTGTTTTGATGTAGTCAATAATATCTTCCCGTTCTTCCATCAGGTTGGCACTTGAACTCAACACACTAATCAATTGGTCACGAGTCATTTTCTGCTTTTTCGATGTGCCTTGTGTGTATTTGGCAATCAGGTTCATGATGTAATCGTAATCTATCACGGCAGAAGCAAACAACACAAATTCAAAATCAAGTTGCTGAATATTTTCGGGTGCTTTGTCGCCTTCTTTTTGCTGAACTTCTTTGAGCTGTTTAGCAATTTCCAGATATGAACCACGGAACGAGCGCAATTGCTCTTCAGGCATCAGCTCTTTGATTATTGCTTTTTGCTCTTCGTTCAGGTCGGTGTATTGGTCAAGCTGTGTTTTCAGCCGTTGTACTTCTTTAAAACGATTGATAAACTCCACGCGGGCAGTATCGCCCTTGATGTTGTAAACTGCCTGAGGTTCTGCAACAACATCTTTCGATTCCATCCATTTTTCCATGGCTTTTACGGCTTCCGCATATTTTTTTATCACTTTCGGAGCAGAATCAACCAGCCAGATTTCTTTGGCTCGTCCTGTGTCTTCTCCGCTGAATAAGGCAATTGCTCTGTCCACCTCGGCTTGCTGCTGCCTGAAATCAAGAATGTTTCCGTATGGCTTTATGGTCACCTCAGTCCCTGTGGAATGCAAGGTGCGATTAGTGCGACTGAATGCCTGAATCAGTCCGTGGAATTTCAGATTCTTGTCCACATACAAAGTATTCAGGTATTTAGAATCAAAACCTGTAAGCAACATATCCACTACAATCGTAATGTCTATTTTGTTTTTGTGCGGATAGTCGGTATTGCTGAACTTTTGAAATTTTATGCGTTGCTGCACATCCTGATAATACAAATCAAATTCGTTGATGCCGTGGTTCGTTCCATATTTCAAGTTGTAATCGCCAATAATGGCTTGCAGGGCTTTTTTCTTTTTTTCAGGTTCAACTTTGTTGTCCTCTTTTTCCTGCTGTAAATCTTCCTGCAACTGTTGCACATCTTTGTTTCCTTCTGCAGGAGGAGAAAACACACAAGTAATGTTTAAAGGAATAAAATTCTCATCTTCTTTGCTTCGCTTTGCCTGTATGTTTTTGAATAGTTCGTAATATGAAATAGCATCGTTAATGGAAGCCGTTGCGAGCAAAGCGTTAAACCTTTTGCTGTGGGTAGCTGCATCGTGCTTTTTGATGATGGCATTGGCAACTGCTGTTTTGTGCTGAATACTGCCGATGGTTATATTTTGTTCCGGCTTGAAATAGTCAATATGAAAACGCAATACATTTTTATCTTCGATTGCGTGGGTAATAGTATATTTATGTAATCGTTGCTGAAAAATGTCTTTGGTAGTTTTATAAGAACCGATGTTGCCATCTATTTGCTTGTAAATGGCATTATCATCAAATATGGGAGTGCCTGTGAAACCGAATAATTGTGCATTCGGAAAGAATTCTTTTATGGCTTCATGATTATCACCAAATTGTGAACGATGACACTCATCAAAAATGAACACTATTCGTTTTTTGCGAAGTGGTTCAAGTCGTTCTTTGTAGTTGTTCCTGTTATTTGGATCTAAAGCCAATCCTAATTTCTGAATGGTGGTGACAATAACTTTGTTGGCGTAATCGTCAGATAACATACGCCTTACTAGTGTTTCTGTGTTGGTGTTTTCTTCTACACAACCTTCCTGAAATTTATTAAACTCCTCACGGGTTTGACGATCAAGATCTTTGCGGTCAACGACAAACAAACATTTTTCGATATCAGGATTGTCTTTGAGCAAGGTAGATGCCTTAAAAGATGTCAGCGTTTTTCCGCTTCCTGTGGTGTGCCAAATGTAGCCGTTCCCTCTATTTTCGTGAATGCAGTCAACAATAGCTTTTACAGCATAAATCTGGTAAGGTCGCATCGCCAACAATTTTTGTTCACTTGCAACTAAAACCATATATCTGCTAATCATTCGCCCCAATGTGCATTTACTCAGAAACTTTTCAGAAAAATCGTCTAAGTGTGTGATCTTTTTATTTTCTTCACTTGCCAACTGATATATAGGCAAAAACTGTTCATCTGCATTAAAGCTGAAATGTGTATTATTGTTATTGGCAAAGTAATATGTGTTAGCTCGGTTACTCACAATAAATAACTGCATGAAACAAAGCAATGAATTGGTGTAGCCGTTGCCCGGGTCGCTTTTATAATCCACAATTTGCTGCATGGCTTTGCGTGGACTGACTTCTAAACTTTTCAATTCGATTTGCACTACAGGAATTCCATTAATAAGCAGAATCACATCATAGCGGTGGTGGCTGTTTTCTGTGTTTATCCGCAGTTGATTGATTACCTCAAACTCATTTTTGCACCAGTCTTTAATATTTACCAGCGAGTAATGCAAAGGCGTTCCGTCCTCACGAATAAAAGTATTGATCTCTCTTAATCGTTTTGAAGAAACAAAAACATCAGCGTTTATAATTTCATCCCTTAATCGTGTAAATTCAGAATCAGTTAAATTAACCTTATTGAGTGCCTGAAACTTTTCACGGAAATTCTTTTCAAGAGCATCCCTGTCCCTTATGTCAGACCTGTAAGTATATTTAAGGTCAGTCAACTTTGCGATTAAGCTGTTTTCTATTTGTGTTTCCTTAATCATTAAATTTTCACCTCAAACACTCCAACACTCATTTATAAGCCTTGCATATCCGACAGAATACTATAAAAATTAACACATTCGGTCAAGGAAAGTGGCAGAATTTGTCTGTGTATTATTTTCTATCCAGCCAGTTAAGAAGTGCAGTGACGAATGTGAGAGGATGTGGCGGGCATCCCGGGACATAAAGGTCTATTTTGTGCTTTTCAAGGAAGCTTCTGTCTATTTCTGTGGAGTTCTGGAAAATTCCGCCTGAGATGGCACATGCTCCGTTAAGGATTATGATCTTTGGATTGGGAACTGCTTCAAGGCATATTTCAGTAGCTTTGGCCATATTTTTTGTGATAGGTCCTGTTATGACTATTCCATCTGAATGTCTGGGTGAAGCGGTGAACTCAATGCCGAATCTTCCCATATCAAAATTTATGTTCCCTGCCGCATTAAGTTCAAGTTCGCATCCGCTGCATCCCCCTGCTGAAACCTGTCTGAGCTTCAGTGATTTCCCAAAATATTTTCTTATTTTCTCGCTTGCGGTCTCAGGTTTTATTTCAGTCATACCGTTTTTAATGACAAGAGATCCCCTTTCTGTTGCCGACATAATGTAGTTCTGTGAAAAATGGATCTTTTCTGCCGGACAGATCTTTTCACATTCAGGGCAGTATACACATTTTCCAAGATCAATGCTGACAGGATCAAGTGATATTGCTTTAACAGGGCAGATGTCAAAACATGCGGTACAGTTATCGGCACATTTAGCGTCGCTGATAATTGGAAAACCGCGATAAACAGGAGACATCGGGTTTTTTCTTACATCATGGACGATCGGATCTCCCTGAAGTATCCTCATTTTTATTGAATTTATCATATCACGGCTCCTTTTTCACAGGTCATGTCCGGCATAAGAGAGATCAAAGCTCTTGTTGCACAGAGGAAAATCTGAAATGGCAGTGTTCCTTAAAGCAATGCTCAGCCCGTACCAGTTGTTGAAAGACGGGTCCTTTATCTTATACTGGACCAGTCCGCCTGAGTTGTCTGTGCAGGCAATGTGAACTATTTCACCTCTGAAACCTTCTGTCATTGAAATTATTAATGAATCTGCAGCCGGATCTTTCATGGTGGAGCTTATTTCTCCCTGCGGAAGTTTTTCAAGTTGTTCCATTATGTGTCTGAAAGATTCGTTTATTTCAAGACTTCTTATAAAAGCTCTTGCATAAACATCTCCGCTACTCATTGTCATTATGGAAACGGGAATGAATTTATATGCTCCGTAAGGAAAATCAACCCTTGTATCTTTTCGAATCCCGCATGATCTTCCGGCAACACCGACAAGACCGACAGTTTCCGCATCTTCTGATGAAACTTTCCCGGTAGTTTCAAATCTTGAAAGTGCACCGACTGATGAGAACATATATTTATTTATCTTTAAAATGTCATCTGCGACAAATTTAAGGTTATCTTTCAGTGTTTTTATGATGTTGTCTGTGATGTCAAATCTCACTCCGCCGTAAGTAAAAAGTCCTCTTCCAAACCGTGATCCGCAGATTAGTGCGAGGCTGTTTATCATGATAGTTCTTATTCTTCCGTATGAATTTGCGGCAAGCGAAAATCCGACATCTGTTGCGATACCGGAAAGAGAGCCGATATGCATGGCGATCCTTTCGATCTCTTCGCCTATAAACCTGATGATCTGTGCTCTTTTGTCAGGCACTGTTCCTGACAGCCCTTCCATCGCATTGCAGTGAGCGTTCATGTTGCCCATCACAGTGTCACCTGCGATGGATTCGGCAAGAATGAGCCGCTGTACAGAATTACTTTTTATTATCAGGTCCTCTATGTTTCTATGCTGATATCCGAGATTGATCTCAAGATTGTAAACAAGTTCTCCGTGGCACTGAAATCTGAAATGACCCGGTTCAATAACTCCTGCATGTATCGGCCCTACCGCAACTTCATGGATCTCTTCACCTGTAATTCTGTAAAATTCATATGGGGTTTTCCCGAAGATCACATTCTGTTTTCTCACAGGTCTCATCCATGGGTGATTTAACGGAATGAACGCGTGGTTCTCTGAGAGTTCACATTCAAAAAAGTTTGTATGAGGATATTCGTTTGCAAAACTTTCAAATTCAAGCGGACCGTTTTTGAAATCACATCCGGCAATGGAGATTAGTGAAGAGGAAGGGTCTGCAAGTACAGCAATGATCTTTGAAGGATCATTTTTCCTTGCCGGAAGAAGTCCGATCATCCTTTTTCCTGAAGCGAGATCTGCTTTTACACTCTGAGAAAATGTTACTTTATCTAAAAATTTTATTGATGACAAAGATACCGGTTCATTGTTGTGTACATTAATTGAAGTCATGGCAGCATCCCGAAATCATTAGCGATATCCAATATATTTTTTGAAAGCACATCAGGTGTTGCAACTGCGACTGCGATCATGATCAGCATTAAAGAAATGACTGTAAAGTGGAAAACATCGAATTTCTCATCGTTGGAGACGAACTCTTTTTGAGGATCTTTTCTGTAAAGCATTTTGAAAAATAAGTTTCCCATATTTATGAAAATTAAAAGAAACATGAACATTGTAATCAGCAGAATGTAAGGCCTTTGTGAAAAAAGCATCCCTTCAAAGATCTTGATTTCACTGAAAAAGAATCCGAAAGGGGGAATTCCTGAAACGGCAAAGAAAGAGATAAGGAAAAGCCATCCTGTCCAGGGGAGTCTTTCGAGAACTCCGGAAATCTCAGAAATATTTTTTGAATTATATTTATGGTGGATCTTCCCTGCACAGAGAAAAAGTCCGACCTTTGTCATTGAATTAAAAACAATATGGTACATGGCTCCTATGAATGCAAGACCGCCGGTCCCTATTCCCAGAATTATTATTCCCAGATGTTCAACGCTTGAATACGCGACCATTTTTTTCATGTCTGTCGCTTTGAGCATAAAGATCAGTGTTACTAAAATCGAAAGAAGTCCTCCGGTCACAAGCAGAAATTTCGCAAATTCGTATGAGCCGGTATTCTTTAATATCTGGAGCATCCGCAATACTCCAAGAAGTGCGGTTATTCTCAGTGTTCCTGAAAAAAGGGCGGCGATGGGGCTTGGAGCAGTGCTTGTCGCATCAACATCTCCAGCGTGCATCGGTGCAACCCCTATTTTTGTACTAAGACCGACAAATATAAAGACAAACCCGGCTTTAAGCCATACAGGGCTGAGCAGATGTGCATTTTTAATAAATTCAGAAAAATAAAGCTGCTGACCGTCAAGGACGGTGCCTTTTGATGATAATGCAAGGAAAAGAATTCCGATAAAAGCAAAAGCGATGCCGACTGAAACTATGAAAAGATATTTCCACATCGCGATAAGTGATTCCTGACTCCTTGAATAATATACAAGAGGAGCCACGCTCAGAGTTGTTGCTTCGGCGGCAACCCAGTACATTGCAAAATGATTGCTTAAAATTGCCGCGGTATTTGCAATAATATAAAAGTTCATGAGCATGAAATAATATTTTTTGCCGCTTGTTGAATCCGATTCAACCGGTAGTTTGATATAGGAATATGAAACAAGTACTATCCAGAAATAAGTATTTGAAAGGACAACAAGAAACAGCTTGCTTAGTGAATCATATCCGAACATGAAGAATTGTTCCGGAATGTAAAATCCGGTAAAGATCGCAAATGAAACCGTTAAATGCAAAAAAGCAGACAGCAGTGTTACGGCATACTGTATTTTCCAGTTTTTGAACAGAAAAGATGTAACTGCCGCCATAAACGGCAGTGTAAGCATAACAAGAATCGCAGTCATATCTAAGGATCCCTCCTTTGTGCCAGCCTGTCATCTGTGAAAATGGTCGAGCTTATTTTGTTTATGGCAATTCCCATTAAAAATACTACTGCAAAAACATCAAGAAGACTTCCCAGCTCTATTATTATTGGAAACTCTGATGCAACCGCAAGTCCGAACATGAATATTCCGTTTTCGAGCACAAGAAATCCGATTACATGAACAATGAGCTTTTTCCGGAACATTATTATGTAAATACCTATAGTTACAGCTGAAAATGCTGTGGCGAAAGGTATTACGGCAAATTCGGTGCTTTTTGAGAGATAGTTTGAAACGATGAATATGACAGCCATGGAAAAGCACGAAAGAAGAAGGAAGTTGAACTGCTGAAGAGTTGACTCGATCTCTCTTTTTATGTTGAGGTCATTCATAATTTTTTCCATGTATCTGGGGATCAGGATGACCTTGACAACAAGCATTGTTAAAGGAAGAATTAATCCGAAGATCGAAAAATCAGGAATAAAAGGGAGTATCATTAAAATAACAAGAAGCACTCCCTGCATTCTCAGAACCGATATGTAGGATTTGACACTCGTAGTGACAACCAGGTAAAAAAGTGAAAGACAGAAAAGGATGCTGAGTACATTTTGCATTTATACACCTACTCCGAAAATGTAAATATCAGCAGGTTTAAAATACCTATCGCCGTAGCAAAAAGGAGATATTGAGGAATATTCTTCATCCTGAATCTTGAGGTGACAGTCTCTGTCAATGCAAGCACAGATGAAATAGCGAACATTACTACAAGAAATACAAGAAGCGCAAGCCAGTAGTTTTCAACGCTGAAAGGATAGAAGAAAGAAGTAATGATCACCGAATATATAAAAAGCTTGATATAACTTGAGATCTGATAGAAGAACAAGTCTATTCCGGAGTTGTCAAGTATCATGACCTCGTGTATCATTGTGAGCTCAAGGTGGGTGTTGGGATCATCCACAGGCATTCTTGAACATTCTGTCACAGCAAGAATGAATGATGATATTGAACACACAACGACGAAAACTATTACCGAGATGTTGTTAAGAGAAACGGAATGAAAAATTCCGCTTATCGAAGTGTGCCCGCTTATAAACGCGATGCTTCCGACTGTGAAAAAGAAGATCGGTTCGGCAAATACGGCAAAAAGGGCTTCACGGCTTGCCCCCATCCCTTCAAATGAGCTCCCGATGTCCATTGCCGCAAGGATCTGAAAGAATCTTGCGAGTCCTAGAAGATATGCAAAAAGTATGATATCCCCTTCAAAGCTTATCAATGGTTGCCACAGACCGATCGGAAGTATTGCCGCGGCTACTGTTACAGAGGTAAAATTAATAAGGGGTGAAAAAACGCTGATGAAAGATGAATCCCCTGCATTAATGGTTTCCTTCTTAAATAATTTTATCAGTTCATAATAGGGCTGAAGCACCGGCGCCCCTTTTTTTCCGATAAACAGAGCTTTCTGTTTATTTACAATGCCGGCAAACAGAGGGGAAAACGCAAGAATTAGAAAAAAGGATATCAACCCCTGTACTATCTCGATCAGTTCCATAAAAACGCCACCATTGTGTAAATTGCAATAGACCCCAGTATGAATGCAACATAATATCTGACATCAGATCTGCTGAAGTAGTCAAATTTTGCGATTATCGCCACAGATTTTCTATAAACGGGAAGCACGATCTTAGTGTCTATAAAATCATCTGAGTGTGAATGAAATCCGGTCTCAACAGGAAAAACCGAATCATGGTCCTGATATTTTTTGCAATAAACAAGCAGAGCTTTCGGTATTATATTGAGTTCGTCCGCATACGAAGAGGCGGTGTATTGCATTTTCGGTGTGAGAAGGTCATACCCGCATCCCCATGCCGCTGATCTTCTGCCGCCGTATTTCTTTTTCAGGATCCTTCTTAAAACAAAAAGAACAGCTACGCCTGCTGTCAAAGAAATGCAGACAAGGTTGATATACCCCCATTTTATTGAAAAAAGAGTTCCCTTCCCTGCCGGCAGAAAACCTTCTTCAAGAACACCGTTAATGATCCATAGAACCGGTTGAGGGTAAAAGCCGATGAAAATACAGAGGATCGCAAAAAAACCAAGAGAGATGTATTCAGCCATGGAAACTTTGAAGGAAACGATCTTTTTCCTTTCCGATCCCAGAAGCATTATTGAGTTTATTTTTGTAAAGCAGGCAACTGCCAGACCGCCTACCAGAGCAAGTCCTACAACGGACACTATCATCGCAAGAGAATAATCGTTCTTTAATTCGTTTGAGATCATGAAGAACCCGTTGAATATGATAAATTCAGAAATAAAGCCGTTCAGTGGAGGGATTCCGCTTATTGCAACGCTTCCTATAATGAAAAGAAGAGTAAAAAATTTTGAGTGGTGAACTATTCCTCCCATTGATTCAATGTTTCTTGTCCCGAGATTCTGGTAAATTATCCCGCTTCCTGTGAAAAGAAGACTTTTAAATATTGCATGGTTCAATGTGTGGAGAAGCGCTCCGCCGAATCCCAGAACCTGTATTCCGATAGAATTATTTGCCGAACCGATAAGCCCGATCCCGATCCCGAGACCTATGATCCCGATGTTTTCGATCGAATGGTATGCAAGAAGTTTTTTTAAGTCATGCTGGGCGAGGGCATACCACACTCCGAATATTGCACTGACCATACTTACTGCAAGAACAAACCAGCCCATCCACTCGGAAACTGACGGAAGGAAAAGGATTGTCCGCATAATGCCGTATATCCCAAGTTTTATGATAATTCCTGAAAGAAATGCACTCAGCGGTGTCGGTGCTACGGGGTGTGCTCTCGGAAGCCAGAAATGAAAAGGGATGAATCCCGCTTTTATCCCGAATGCAGCGAAGGACAGTAGAAATATTGCGGCAACGATCGAACTTTCTGAGCCAGACAGGTCAAAATCGGTAAAAAACCAGCTTCCCGATTCATGATGCAGAAGAAAAAATGCGATATACATAATAAATACAAGAACATGTGATGCAACAAAATAATAGAAACTCCCTTTTTGAACATCAGGTTTTTCTTTCTCAAAAAGCATGGCACCATAAGCTGATGTCCCCATTATTTCCCAGCTTATAAGAAACATGATGGCATGATTTGATATTACAATGAACTGACAGGCGACAACAAGAATGATAAAAAACACGATGGAGCTTGCCGCCGAATGTCCTTTTTTAATGTAATGATCAAAATATGAGAGATTATAGATGGATGTGGGGACGGCGATGATCTGTATCACAAAAAGAAAAAACTTTGTAAGACCGTCAAAACGGAACATTCCATTATATGATATGTTAATTCCGGCATGACCGGGAAGAAGTGAAATCAGAACAGGAAGAAAAGAGATGATAATTCCAATTATGAGAATTACCTGTGACAGTATCAGTGACTTTTTACGGTCTTTGATCAATATTGCGAATATAAGTGCGGTCATCTGAACCGCAAGTCCCGGGAAGAACAAACTTTCCATACCTGTAGCATCCTGCAGTAAAATGCTGACACAAACCGTTAAATCGACGGCAGTATAGCACTTTGAAATCTATTTTCAAGGAAAAGGTTCAGCGGTTGAATTTCGCCATCAGATCTGCGTATGCTTCTTCAAGGTTCATCCCTTTTGATGAAGCTTCTGCAAGATATTTTTCGAGCGGTTCTCTCCAGTCCCTTGATGTGATCTCGTTATTTGAATCGTCAAGAATGAATTTGTAGTAATCTCCGCCGCTGTAGATATATTCATGGATGACCGCTGTATATTTCCGTTCTTTCTGAACCGGCTCACCCTTTATGAACCAGTCATTCCCTTTTTTGATAGCTCCGCAGTAGCTTTCCTGTGAAAGATTGAGATTGTATATCAGGTCTTCACCTTTCAATGTTGAAATTACTATCCGGTTCTGGAAGGGAAGCATTGAGATTATATCACTCTTCTTGACCGGGCCGCAATCAATGACATCCCTGAACGCTCCGGGGTTGCTCATTGCCGCATCATATTGAGGAAAAGAACAAAGAAGTGAGCATGCGTAAAGTTTCTGAAATGATTCAAATTCAAAATCCTTTTCAGAAGTTATAAGCCGCTGACCCGCCTTTTTATCGAGCTTTTCAAGATATGAATCGGTTATGTCTTTAATTTTCTTTGATGTATCAGATGAAAAATCCGCTTTTTTACGAAGAGGGATCACATCAACTTTTGTAACGGTGACAGATTTTCCCTTTTTCTGAACTTCGACCCGTGCATAACTTTTCAGATATCCTTCTGTCTGAACGAAAAGGACATCATTATAATTCTTAACTATCCGAACATGTTCGTGCGCACCGAAAACAATGAGCGGCTTTACAGGCAGATCTTTGACCCAGTCCTTTGCCGTTTCAGCGGATTCATGCACAATAACTACCTGAAAATCTGAAAGCGGTTCGTTCTTTTTCAATTCTCTGCCGACGGTTGACAGCGGTTTTACAACTCTCAAATTTTTCAGGTAGCTTGCAAAAGAGATCTGCTTGAGTTCTTCTGTAGTAGCACCGATAAAAGAGATCCTGCCGTCTTTAAATGGATAGATCATAGATGGCTCAAAAGCGTTTTTAAGGTCGGACGAAATAATGTTGGAAGAAAGGTATTCGATGCCTGAAATCTTCCTGTTATTCTCAAAAGGGAGTGTTCCGAAATCAAATTCATGGTTCCCCAGAGCACTTATTCTGTAACCTGTAAGCCCCATTATTTTGGCAACCGGCTCTCCGTTGAATAAAGATGATATCGCTGTTCCGGTGTAATTATCGCCACCTGAAATTCTGAAGACATTACATCCCCTGCAGTTCTTTTCCTCTTCCTCCCACATTTCATACAGCACTGAACCTTTATACCAGCCGTCCTTTTCATAAATGTGACCGTGCTCATCGTTTGTATA
>ENA-UOWO01004090-UOWO01004090.1-activated-sludge-metagenome-genome-assembly--contig:-NODE-4090-length-16346-cov-4.980112_pt1 | contig 16346 bp, 25 predicted proteins | sample MGYA00238148_ERZ761564 | MGnify/ENA primary metagenome ERZ761564 (study PRJEB28885, sample SAMN05720194) | activated sludge metagenome | isolation source: Anaerobic digester | place: USA...
TTTCTTTATGGAGAACCTGATCAAATTGCATTAAAGGTTGGACACAAAGATTTTATTGATGTAGTTCCATTAACATTCTGCATGAACAATGAACCGGGGGCATTTCGTGGGATTAATATGAATATGCTTCCTAGTGAAATACGATTGAGATTCCTTGATTCATTTTATGATGTATTTGATGACTTCTTTAAAAGAGAAGCTGAAACACTTGCACAAAATAATAAACTAGCTCTAAATAAACGATTTATCGAGTATGTAAAGTCTGGTAAAGGTCAACAAATGATCAAGTTATTCAATCAACGTCATAGTGCTAACTTTAATTATGGTTATCGTTCTTATAAGATAGAAAAGGTTAAAAGACTAAGAATGATTGAGTATAATGAATGGCTTTATATTCCTTTCCTGGAACCTAAGGAGGCCTTCAGGAAGGTTAATCAAAGTCAGATGCATAAACTATATTATGGAACAAAATAATGAGTAGATCATGATCAATTATGATGAATTAGCAAAAGAGTTTAAGCCAAATATAATAAGGCAATTATTAATTGGCGAAGCTCCTCCACCAACAGAAAAGTCATATTTTTATATGCCTACAAAACCTGGTCCTGGATTTCATTTTAGTCTTCCTGGAATTGTGTTTCGCCATTATTTTGGAAGGACTCCCAAATCTAGAGATGAATATGTTGAATTTTTAAAAGAACTTCAAAATATGGGAGTTTTCGTTATTGATATAACTAATGCACCATTAGAAGTATCAAGGAAAATACCTGGAGAAAAATGGCCAAAAGTTGTTCCTGAAAGTATTGAAGAATTAAAAAATTCTTTGCCAGCCTTAAAAAAGCGAATTAAAAACATGGGGATTGATGAGCATGATGTAATATTTGTTCTTCCTAGACAACACTATTTATCTAATATCACAAAATTATTTCCAGACTCAATAGTTTATAAAAGTTGGAAAAGCTTTGCTGAGAATAAATAAAATAAACATTCATGAGAGCTAAATTTATAAATGAGTGGAGAGAACCTGTTTTTAATCGTCATATTAGTGATTTCAATGCTGATTTTACAATAGAAATTAATGTAAAAAATCCAGACTATAGAGGAATCCCTGATAAGGCAGCAGAAACAGAAGCTCATTTTGGTAGCATAACAAATAAATTGGGACAAGAATGTTTTGATGAAATAACTGATAAAATCGATCATGATAATTGGAGTATTATTGATTGGTCATTTGCAGGTAGAATGAATGGGTGGTATGCTCTTTTATGCGGCGGAGATGGAGATGCCGTTACAGAAAATGATTTAAATGAGATTGAATCTATAGTGGAAAAATATTTTAGAAGTTTTAATAAAAGATTTAAAGAGTTTTACAAAGATCAATTCAATCAAAGAAAATATCTTCATAAATAAATGAGAGCCAAAGCAACTAACATATTCAAACCCAAATCTGAAAAAGCTATTTCAACTGATTTTAAAAAGAAATATAAGTTGCCTTATTATAGCTTAGAAGATACTTATAAACAATTGAAAGAATTTGGTGTTGATGTTCGTCTAAACAAACATGATCAAAGATTACAATTGTTCAATTGGCAAATTTACATGGTAGACTATGGTAAGAAAAAACTTATTGGAAAAGTTTGGACAAGAGAACACGCAAATAAAATCATAAAAACAATAAATGAAATGGAGGAATCTGCTGTATCGTTCTATACTAGAAAATCAGATTTAGGAATTTCATTAAGTTTAGCGAATGCTATAGATATTCTTGAAGGAATCAAAAAAGCAAAAAAGAATTAGTCTTGTATCCGTTTGGTTCTAAAGTATCATATAAAAGAATATATTTTTCTTGTGCATTAAATGCTAATTCTTTAGATTCAAATTCTTCTAAAATTTGTCTTGAAAAATTTTTTCTCCCATATTTTACAATTAACATCGTGCCATCTTTTATAATTACAAACATCCACCTACGCCATTAACCCCTTTAGGACTTCAGAAGTAAAACACTTTTGCATTATTGCAAAATTACGTAACAGATCAAGTTTGGTTTTTTCAAGTTCAAGAATGGCCTTTTCAATTTCCTCTTTACTTACATCAACATATGAGTCTTGTAATTTAATTTTCATTGGAAATTTTTGTGTGATTAACACATATTGTAAGGAATATGAATCTCCATTGCATTTGGTAATTAACCTAACTAATTGTTCTCTTCTTGCTAAAAATTCTTTAACAGGCAAATTTCTAAGATACTCGATGATTTCCTCTTCCGATTTAGGTTCTAGTTTCATGATTTTACATATTTTCCATCCAAAATGGTTTTACTTGACCTCTTGACGAACCCCCTGTACTTCTTGAATAACAAATGACCGGTTTGCCTTCTTTATTGGCTATTTCTTTAGCTAACTCGGTTACTCGATCAAAACTACCTACGGTAGGTTTTTCATCCATCCAAATAACATCTATCATTATTCCTTGTCCCCATGGATTATCTGGATCTGGTCCAAAATCTCTTGCAATCACACCAAATATTAGATGTTTGTCTCTTGCATCATACCCCGTATCTTGAAACAAGGCTTCGCAATTTGAATGCCAAGGACCTCGTACATGATCGACAGTTCCATCTTCTAATTCAAATGGAATGGTTGCACCACCAAATCCTTGGAACCCACGATACCCAGGTTTAGTTTCACGAACATCAGGAGAAACATAAACATTGTCTCCTTCATTTTCTTGAACGGAAACATACCAGAATCTTCCAGATTTGCCCTGAAACTTTTTGTATTTTCTTGATGCAGCTTCTGATTGGCCACAAATCATCGGTTGATTTTCAATTTTGTAATCCATTATTCTGTAGTTAATAAAGTTATTATTTCGTTATAATGTTCTGATGTAGCAGTAGTTTTATTTCGATAGGTACCTAATTCATGTTTATGACGTAATCCCCTTAAACAATAATCCAATGGTAATTCATGTGCTCGATCTGTTACATCTGTTTTCGCTCCAGCTTTAAGTAATAAATCAACAATTTTTGATCTTCCATAAAAAGATGCATGCATTAGGGCTGATGTGCCGAATCTATTTTTTAAATTGACATTTGCACCATTATTGATAAGCAATTCCACCAATAAGTAATTTCCTTTTATACAAGCAAGCATTAAAGGAGTATATCTGAATTCATCTCTGCAATTTAGGTTTATAGGAATTTTATAATCTATAAACAATTTAAAGACAGATATTAAATTGTTACGAGCAGCCTGTATCAACGAATTATCAATCTGTTCTTTAGATAACTTAGATAATTTTGTTAATATTTCTTCGTTACTTTTACCTTTGAGGATATTGTTTTTTTCGTTCTGGGTCATTTTTTCGAAAAATAAATCTATGATTCTTATCACTTGGCATAATTCCCCATTCTCTAAATTTATCTTGAATTTTCTTTTGATTATGGGTTCCTAATAAATAAGCAACTGATACATCATTTTCAGATTCAGCCTTTATGTAATATAAGAAACAATCTAACTCAGGAGTAATTTCGATATAACAATTTAATTGCTTATCTGCAAAAATAGGAGCAATGAATCCTATGTAAATATATTCGCGGGCATCTTCATACATATGAGGGTCAAGAAAATTAAATCGATATGTAAACGCAGAATTGATTTTACTACCATAGCAAAGATTTGCAATCTCAATTCCTTGTTCGGGTGTCAGATCCTCAATGGTTTTCATGATACGAAATTAGGATTCCAAACAAGAAGAATAGAGGAGCCTTCCCAATAAAGGATTCTTCTTCCAATATTGATAACAGAACATCCGTCATGTCGTCTTAGAAAAATACCTATTTTAGGTTCTACTCCTGTCCATTCTGCATATTCAACTTTAACAGTTTCACCTGGATTTGGATTTCTTTCTTCCCACATATTAGTTATTGTTTAGTTTCATTCTCTATTTATTGCTTCTTGCCAAGCTGCTTGTTGATTTTCAAATAACATCTGTACTGTTACAAATGTATTTGTTTTAATGTAAGTAAAACTCGTTTTAATATTTTGCTTTATTTTTCCTAATTCAACACCTTCGTCGATTGCCGTCTCAGTATTTATTATAATCTCAGTTTCTGTTACATCATAGCTCCATTGACTGAATTTTCTTTCGCGAACATCATTAAAATAAATTTTGGCTATATCAATGATAGAATCAAAGTCAGCATGTAAATATCTTTCATTATAACGTTCAAAGAAATGTTTTATCCAAACACCCCATGTATCATATGCATGTTCTTTTTTATCCGCGTCTGTTGTCAGCAACACCAACTGCGAAAAAAAGTCAATTCCCTTTTTATGAACAAAATATACAAAGTAACTTGGATATTCCATATTATAGATATGGCGAACATAACGATCTCTTTTTATACGGGCTCGAAATACCCATTTATTATTTCGGGGAGATGTCCAATTAATCCATTGGTCGTAAAAACCCATTTTATTTTTATTTAATTTTGCGACCATGTTCTTCATAAAATCGCCGACATACTTTTCATAATGAGGAATGTCCTTTTGAAGTTCCTTAATTTTTTCTTCATATGTCATCGACTCTACTAGCATAGTAGCAAATATAATAAAAATTTTTGACATTTAGAATAGTTTTAAGAAATTTTTGTTATATTAGCTTCATGGAAGAAGAGTTTAGACACAACATTCGTGCGGTTTTAAAGCCAAAAGCTAAAGAAGAATTCCTTAAAGAAGTTAAGGGTCAATTTATTACGAATGAAATACAAGCCACTTATCTTCAACATTACAAAGAAGAATTTCCTGATGAATATTTGTCATTAAAGCAACAAATAGATCGTTTGTTGAAGAAAAAATACCCGCAATATCATAAAACTGGCGGATATATTGACATCAAGAGAACACACATGTACTATTCTGATCATAAAGTATATGCTAATGTTGACGGAAAGAAATACGAAATAAAAATAGTGTTGCTAAATATGATGCCGACAAGGAGAATACCAGAAATTGAACAAATAAGAAGCGGGACTCAATTTTATATTACGAAGATGAGTCAGGTAGAAACGATCATCAAGTTTTTAGAGACTCATTAATAAAGGGCTTTATTTTTTTTCTTGGTTGAACGCCAGTTGATAAAATCCCACGTGAGGGCATTATGACATATGATGTTCTCGTCTAATATCTTCTTTGCCTCTTTATGTAAGTCCTTTGGGATCAACTCTAAGAGCCTCTCCTTCATTTCTTCGACATTATCAGCCATTAGTTCTACACCATAAATTGTGGATAGAGCTTGAAGTGGTGGATGGTTGTTGGAAAGTTTACGACGTAAGACTTCAACTAAAAAGTTGCCATTGCCAGCTGAGTTATCACAAAAAGTTTTAGATGGATCGGACCAAACTTCTTGTGGAAGTTTGTCAAGCATTTCATTAACTAATGGAAGAGGAGTGAAGTCCTCGGCTGTTTGTTTACGACGGGCTTTACGTTTGTGTTCTATCATAAATCTTCTCCATTACTAAAACGTTCAACCCAAGATTTTGGAATTTTTTTAAATAATTGTAAAGGAAACCCAGTAAATCCCTTTTCATTTTGTGTTTCCTTTTCAATCATTTTAATAATCTTACTATTATTTAAAAAATTAACTAATTGATCCCCCTCATTTTTGTCTTTAACTAAATATCCAACAGAACTATGACCCGTTCCTACTTTTCCAGGATCATAAAACGAATTTAAATTTTTTGAGATGGTTGTTGATGTTATAACCTTAGGATGATCAAATCCTTCAGTTTTATATTCATACCAATCATATAAATTTTTCATATATTGTGTGATTGTACTAACGTGAGGAAATTTTCTATTTTCATCTCCCTTTTCACTTTTTCTTATTTCATTTGGATAATGAGAATTTGATTTAACATTCATTTCAAAATTATCGTTTTTTTCAATATCTTTGTAAAATTGTTTAATTTGAGAATTTTTTGATATTGGTAAAAATTTGTTCTTTTTAAATATAGGATCTATTGTAACCCCATCCAAATTAAAATTTTTAGAAACAATCCAATAATCAATATTAACAATTCCTCCGACATCAAAAAAATTATTAGCCGAATCAAAAAATATTATATTATTATTCCAAATTAATTCTTGCGCTTCTTTAATTGTTTTTTTAGGACCGGTTCTCCATAAATCTGGAGTTATAAAAGCTATTATTCCATTTTTATTTAAAATAGAAAATCCAATTTCAACAAAATAATGCCATATTTTTGCTCCTGCATTAGAAACATTAGTACCTTTTTCTCGTTTAACTTCTTTTTGGAATGGCGGATTTCCTACAACAACATCGAATTTTGGCATTTTATTCCAATCTAAATTTAAACTATCCTTAGTTAATAAATTATCTTTATATGGATTATCTTTATCACTATTATTTATAAGACGTTTTGCTATAGAAGTTTTACCCTTGGCAATATCAACTCCCCATAACATTTCTTCCACTATATGTTTTTCTCTTTCCTTCTCATTGGGAATTTTTGTTTTAAGACCTTCCATTAATCTTTCTTTAATTCCTAAAATATATTTTCCAGTACCCATACACGGATCACAGAATTTTTTATTTGGATCGATCCATACATCATTTGGTAACTTATCTAACATTTCATTGACAAGTTTTGCTGGTGTGCTTCCTTCTTCAGCACGTATCGAAAAGTGTTGTTTAACAAAATTATCTACGGATTCTAATGTAGCATTTTCTAAAACTTTCTGTTCGGCTTGTAAAAAATTAAATATGTTTCTATTTAATAAAACTGTATTTATTAATTTCTTATCATTCCACATTTTAAATGTGTCTACATCTATTCCTGTTATTTCTTTAAATAATTCTGGCTCATCCGTATAAATAATTTGATCTACTGTTTTTTCATTTGTTTGGCTGTCAAATAAAAATAAAGGAATAGCAGCTAAAACATTTGAAATTTTATCTATTGTTTTCTTTTTTAATTTTTCATCTCCTAGATCTACACTCTCAGGCTTTTTGGAAGCCGCTATTTTTTGTTGATGAATATTTTTTCCCTTTTCTACATTTTGAACGTTTACATCAAATTCTTGTCCTCTTTTTTGATTACCTAAATTCCATACGGAAAATATTATATCATCATCTATCTTTTCTACATTAAAATTTTTTCTATTGGCAAATTTTTCAGAGAAGGATCCATGAACTCGAAATGCTTCAATTATTTCATCTACTTTGACTTTTCTTTTAAATTGATTATTTCTATAATCTAAAATTGGAGCGTAATCTAAATATTCCCTAATAACCTCATCAGCACTTTTCTTACCTGATTTATCTGTGTTTTCGCATATTTCATAAGTCATTTTTAGCGCTCTCGTTGGATTAAAATCAAACACATAACACTCGTCTTTATTTTCTTCTGGATTAGGATTTTGTACTCTAAAAATAGCTTGCAAATATTCTTCTATTGATTTTCCGTCATCTAACATTAATACACCATTCCACTCTGGAACAGAAGTTCCCTCTTTAAATCTATAGCATGTTAAAGTAATTGTTCTATCGCTTTTATTAATTCTCTCTTTTACTTCATCTATATCTGTTACAACATTTCCTGTGGCTGGAATAATATCAAATCCTTCAAACTCTGGCATTTTTTTCATAATTTCAGCCATCTGTTTTATACCTGCTGTATTTTTTGGAAGGACCCAAAGAGTATGATTTAAATTATCTTTTATAGAAAATGGAGATATTCTGGGATCTGATCCTGTTCCCATAATCTGTTTTAATAGTCGTTCTAATAATCCTGGCCATTTAAGTTTTTTAGATGAATCTGTTCCTATTAATTTGTCCATGGTAAATCCTTCTTCGGGTTTAAAATGCTGCATTAATTCTCCAACTATTTGTTCATCAATATCTATTAAATACATTTGCATTGATGGCATAGATAAATGTTCTTTAGATGTAGCTTTACCTTCTTTCGTTAGTTGTTTTTCTAATCGTTTTTGTTTTTGTTCTTCAATGTAACTCCACTCATAAATTTGTTCATCTTCAAATCTACCCATGGCAATATCTTTCATTGCAGTGCCTGAAACATAAACTATATAATTATAATTTAATTGGTCTAACATTTCATGGAAATTCAAAGTATTAGTACCATAATGATATTCATCTGCAATTATTAAATCCCAAGGTATTTTTTTAAGTTTATTTAAATTTTCTCGTAATTCGTCTATTGATAAATCTTCAAATTGTTCATTTTCTTCGTCTTCTACTTTAGTCTTTTTATATTGTGCTAATTGTGCTGAAGACATAAATACTCTAGTTGTATCTTTTGCTTGATTAAAGTCTCTTTTATTTTTAAAGTCTACAATATCCCATCCATCAAAATTAACATGGGATTCTATATCATCCTTAAGAGAAGAAAATACATGAGGTTTATAGGTTAATACCAAAATATTTTTAAATTTCATTTCTTTTGCTACATTGAGAAGTGTAAAGTTTTTTCCAAATCTCATTTTAGCTGCTAATAAAAATTCGGTTGGTTTATTTTTAGATGGAGGATTTTCTTCAAAATAATTTACAATTTTTTCAAAAGCTTGTTTTTGCTCTTCTCGCATTGGAAAGTTTTTCAATTTAGGAGTTCCATATAAAACGTCATTTATAACTGAAATTAATTTATCCAATGAAATTCCTCCAAAAACTTCTCTACTTACTATTCCGGCACCTTCTATTTCATGTTTTCCAACTCTAAATCCTTTATTTTTTTTAATTTTCTCTTGAACTTCATATTCAGCTTTAATTGCCTTTCCGAATTTTGTAATTAATTCATCCGTAAATTTAACAGCATACAAAATAACGACTGTTTTAAACTGCCCCGCACGATACCCGCTAATTGTGTCTAGCGGTGTTTTTGGAATATTTGCTTTCGATCCATATTCGCCAAATTTTAAAGGGCAATCATCTCTTATTAAATCATCTTTATATGCCCATATGTAAAGTCCTTGACCTGGGATTGTCATGGCCTCGGTATTATAAATTTCGGGCAGACATTCATATCCTGTTTTTAATGGCATCAATTTTTTTGTCGTTTTTTCATTTTTAGTAGTTTTAATGTCATCTTCATCTCGATCTTCGGCTTTTTGACTTTCTTTATTAATTTTTTCTATTTTTTGGGCAACTGGTTTCATTTCAGATTTTATTGGTTTTGGAGGGGTTTCTGAAACAATGTTTTTATCTATGGGTTGATCCTGTTTTAATTCAGGAACTCTAACATTTCTTATATAGGTATCTAAATTTTGAAAGGAATTAACCGGAATATTATATCCTTTTTTCTTTTGTTTTTCATAATAAAATTTTAATTCATCAAACTTTTCAGGATCTTCTATCATCCATTTAGCAAATTTTCCAGCATAATTTTCCGGATCATCTTTTAATAAATTAAAAAATTCAATATAAAGAGGATCATTTGTAGACACATCATTTTCTGCAAATATTCTTTTTGCTTCTTCTATATTTTCAAATAATTTAAAATCAATAAGAGATTCAGCAATTAAAGCCATTTATAGAGAATTTATTTTATATATTCAGAAAAACTAAGTTCCACTAAACCAATATAAATATATAAAGAAAAAGTATATAGCTCATGGCGGGATTTACTCTCAAAAATTTAGATAACAAAGGAGCTGGTTTAGTTTCAAGAATCCAACGTAATATTCGTTACCTTGCATCCTTAGGGATGAAATGGGATCACGAACTGCTTCAACAATCAAAATCTATCGGTATTGCTGAAGCTCAAATGGACTCTATGTATGGCCTCTATTATCAACAAGGTCAATACATGGGGCTCGATGTTGGTCAAAAAGAATTCATTGCTTTTTATGATAAAGAGTACCCTACTCGTAGGGATTTTTTACGTAAATTTGCTATGAACGGCGAAATCGAACATGTTCTAGAAGTTATCTCTGATGAAACAGTCATTTTCGATGATCAAAATTATTTTGCTTATCCAGCAACAAGAGAATTAAAATCTGTTTTAAAACAGGAAAAAGCAAAAGAAATCATTGACGATTTAAATGAATCTTTTAAGAAAATATATTTTGCATTTGGTTTCAATAAAGGACATGATGCATGGCACTATTGTAAAAAGTTCTTAATTGATGGTTTCTTAGCATTTGAAATCATTTATGATGGTGAAGGAACCGATGATGCAAAGAATGTTATTGGTTTCAAAGAACTCGACCCTGTATCTCTTGAACCTGAAATTCGTAAAGATACAGACGGAAAAGAATATCGAGTTTGGATCCAATATCGTGGTGATTCACAACGACAAAGAGAATTAGTAGATGCTAACTTAATTTATGTTTCATGGGCACGCGGTAATTTCATTTCAAGACTTTCATATGTTGAACGTTTAGTTCGTTCATTCAATATGCTAAGAACCCTTGAAAATTCACGCATCATTTGGAACGTATGGAATGCTCAGATGCGTGTTAAAATTGTTGTTCCTATTGGAACACAATCAGAAGCAAAAGCACGTACAAGACTTTCTGAACTTCGCGGTATGTATAAAGAAGAACTTTCAATTGATGATCAATCAGGAGAAGTTAATTACAATGGTCAAGTTCAGTTTCCATTTGCTAAAACATTTGTTATTCCTTCACGTGATGGAGCACAAACTGAAATTGATGGTTTTCAACCAGCAGGTTACGACCTTTCAAATATCGATGCATTAAAGTACTTCTGGCAAAGATTTATTATTGAGACAAAGGTTCCATCATCTCGTTTCTCAAATGATCCTGCAAACGGCCCAGTAGGCACCTGGAGTGCCAATGCCGAAGGTATTGCAAGAGAAGAATTAAGATTCGAAAACTTTATCACAAGAATACGATCTATTTTCCAAGAAATTGTTTTAAAACCAGCATGGTTACAATTTTGTTTAAAACATCCTGAATTTTCAAAAGATGAATCATTAAGAGCTGCTGTTGGTCTTGATTATGTTGATGAAAACTTATTTGCAGAAGCTAAGGAAAGAGACCTTGCAGAAAAAGCTGCCAATACAGTCACAACTCTTATGAACATTAAACAACCAACTGTAAATCCTGATGGAACACCAGGAGAAGAAAACTATTTCGATCCTAAGTTCTTAGTTGAGAAATACATGACTATGACAGACATGGATATTAAACTCAATGATAAGTATAAGAAAGAACGTAGAGAAGAAATACGTAAACTTGCTGCCGCATATGCACGTATAGCTGCTGTTAGAGGAGCTGCTGCTGGAGGTGGTGGAATGGAAGGTGGTGCAGGTGGATTTGGTGGTGCTGGAGGATTAGGAGGAGGCGAATTTGGTGGTTTAGGTGGTACTGAAGCCGGAGCAGGAGAACTTGGTGGTCTTGGAGGTACTGAAGAACTTGGCGGATTAGGTGGAGAAGAAGAAGGTGGTGAATTAGGAGGAGAAGAAACAGCAACTGAAGAAACTCCACCAGCAAAATAAAAACTATTTATGGGATTATTACGACATAATGGAAAATTGTTAAGATTTTCTAATAAGCTTGTTTCTTTTGGAGGTGAAGAACCCACTATTCAGCTGGGGTAGGAAATGGAAATAGACAACACTGCTTATTAGATTTCGATCCTAATACTGAAACATGGTCATTAAGTACAAAGGGACCAGTTCTAATGAACCCATTACAATGGAACACTGTAGCTGGTACTTATTTATGGGCTATAGACCATGATGGTCAAGGGCAAAATTTACTTACTGATGGTTCTACAGCCTATTTAGGAAACACCTTTAACTCATCATCAGATACATATAGAGCTTCAATGACTAAACTTAAAAATTTTGTTCAATTATAATATTTTAAGAATGGAAACAGCAATGGAATTATTAACTCAATTATGGCCTGTGGCTGTAATCATAGTTGCGTTATTAGTCACACTGATAATAACTAGAGAGAAAAAAGAAAAAGGGGCTTAAGCCCCTTTTATTTCATACTTGTGAATGAACTCTTTGATTTTCTTTGGAGGAAGACTTAGCAAGTTTATGCCGAAGAAACTGGTTGCATTGGAAGCCTGAATCAGTTTGTTTAATATTTCGTCTTCCATTTGTTCTCTCATCTCAGCAGTGATTTCGGTTTTAACCTTCTCTTTGTAATCAGTGGCAGGAATGAGATTTCGCGAAGGTTCAGAAGGAGTAGTTCTCCATCTCTGATTATACTTATTTAAAGCATCGCAAACTTCGATAACCATTTGCTGGTCAGGCTTTCTTCCATGCCATGTGTAGCTAGAGTTTCTTCCGGCTCCGGATTTTTTCAGATATTCAAGTTGATTCAAAACTGTTCCAGTACTTGGATTGGAACCATAGGTTTTTGCATAAAGGGTCACATTAGTAATTGAACCATTTTTCATGCAATCATCGTAGATAGCTGTTAACGTTTGTAGGCATCTTTCTTGTGATTGTTTCATGTCGTTAAAATTTAAGTGTGTATGCAAACATAATAAAAATATTTGAATAAATAAAATAAAATCATAAAAATTATGAAAAAACTTTGGGAAAAAATTAAAGCTTTTGCCCTATCAATATGGGAAAAGATTAAAAAATGGTTTTTAAATACAGCTTGGCCATGGATCAAGAAATCTTGGATTCAAATTGTAAACGTATTAATTGTACTATTTGCATATGGCAAATTAGATGATCTTGGATCTCCAGCAGCAGGTCTCGTGGGATTATGGGGATTTATCCTATTAGCATATTGGATTTTCTGGAAGTTCTTTGGTGCTGACAAAGTTATTAAAGCCTGGTGGGAACAAAGAAAGAAAAAGTAAATGCGTGCGCGTTTAGTAAATGAGTCATATAATTTAGGTTTTAAAAAATCCTATCAATATCTCCAAGAGGTAATTAAGAGATTAATGCCTCTTGAGAGGTATTTCGCTTATAAGAACTATCAAGACAGAACAGACAATTTATCTGATTCAACATATGATCTAACACTACATGTTAGAACTGAAGAAGATTTATCGCAACAAATAAAAAATTTACTAGAAGGATTTGACGATAATCTTGATTTAAATAAAGTTGACAGAGAGGAATCTAGGTCACCTCATTATGAACAGAGTGGACTTTATGATTGGAAAATTCCTAAGAAAAAAAATTATTGGGATTTTGTAAAAGAAAATCCAAAAATGTTACAAAGTGATGCTGACACAATGACCCATGACGTAGTATTATCTTTAATTGATATGGCTGGTGGTGTTGGAAGTATGTTAGCTAACTATAATTATTATAGTTTAAAAGACTTCTTAAACAACATGAGAGATTTCATGGATAAAAAAGAATTTAAAGATTATGTAAAAAGAGTCCATGAAAAATTTCCATATCTTGGTGATAACAAAAGAAAATTCTTAGGAAAAACAAATGAAAGCATACGAAATCCAAATCCTGTTCTGCGTCCTAAATCTAAGAAAGAAATTGAAAGAGAATTTGGAAATCAATACGCAGGATTTAAAGATGCACGTGAAGGTTTTGAACCATTTGTAATCAAAGCCTGGATGAGAGACCCTGGATATGGTTATCAATATGTGTTATTATTTTTAATTAAATTTGATTTTGGACCATATGGACTTTGCATTTATGACTATGAAAAGGAAGAATTTGTTGAAGAACCAGGAACTCTAGATGATTATGGTCTAACATATGAAGAAGTGATGATGAAGTACGAAGATTATTTCAATTTTATTTAACAGAATTTTAACAGATCTTATTTTTATTTTTAGCATATAATAGTTATATTTGTAATTCTTAAACCAAACTACATGTTACTAATCGCAGAAATTATTTTAACTATCTTTGCCTGGAAAAAAGGCTGGAGATGGTGGGCTTTAGTACCGATTGCACTTGCATTATTAATTGGGCTCTTTATGGGTATGGGAGTAGGAGCATCAGGTGGTGATGTTGACAGTGTCAGAGGTATATCAATTGTTCTCGACGTAATTGCAGTCATAGCTCTTATAGTTATGGTTACAAAAGGGCCGAAAACTAACGAAGTAGAAGAAACTAAAGATATTGAGAATGCTCCTCGGAGCTAGTTATAGAGTAGGTATGTAAGACGCGGGTTCGAATCCCGCCACCTCCACAGCGAAACGAGTCGCTAAACGAGTTCCAATTTACTCATTCTTAAATTGGTGGTGGAATCCTGACCATCGTCCAGTTTCTGGACAACCGGTTAGCCCTGGGTTTTCGGAATTGAACCCTTAATCAATTCCAAACGGGGGTGACTTGGCTTTGATTGCATACTGAGGGAAATAATGAACGTCTCAATGAACGCAATAAACGGCGAACAGTTTAATGAAATGAAAATGGCTGCTTAAGAAGCACCCGCTTTCAGGAGACTTGCCGGCAGCCTTAGTGCCGGCTTTTTTATTATGAAAAAATTTAATTATTTTTATAAAACTACAAACATCATAAATGAAAAATTTTATTATGGTGTTCATTCTTCGGACAAAGATAACGATAATTATCTAGGGTCAGGAAAATTATTATTAAAGGCTATCAAAAAATATGGCCGTGAAAATTTTAAAAGAGAAATCATCCAATTTTTTGATTCTTTTGACGATGCCTTAAATTTTGAAAAACAATTTGTTATCGAAGATATAATAACAAATCCATTATGCTATAATATTAACATTGGAGGTAAAGGGGGGTCAAAAAGAGGAAGACAATCTCCAATGAAAGGACGAATACATTCTGAAGAAACAAAAACAAAAATTAGTAACTCTGAAAAGGGAAAGTCTAAAAATAAAGGAATAAGTCGCTCAATAGAAACCCGACAAAAAATTAGCGTCAATAATGGTATGAAAAACCATGGTTATCTTGTTTCAGGTTCTCGTAATGGAATGTATAAGAAAAAATATAATATAATTTAGAGACTTGCCCGCAGCCTAAGTGCGGGCTTTTTTTGCGCGATATATAAATAAATTAATAGTTTATATGCGCGCAAAATTTGTCTTTGTTCAACAATTTGATGCAGAAATTCGCGACGATTTGAAAAAGGATTTATTAGACATGTCCAAAGACGAATTTGATGATTTTGTCAAATATGCTGGATATAATAAAAAGAGAATCCATAGAAGATACATTAAAGCCTAAATCCAAGGAGGAGATCAATAAAGAAATTAATGATCAAATAGCTCCATATGAATCTATTTTGAAAAAGAACTTTTTAAAAAAAGAGGATATGGTAAAGCCTGAAGATATTCTATTCAATGGCGGGCAATCAAATGATATGGGATATGGATATGGCTCAGGAAACCCTAAATTAAGTTATCAAATAGATGGTGTTCAACCCAGATGGAAAGCTTTATATAGAGGTGATGATGAAATGGGTCATAAATTAATGGGTTTAGTAACTGATTTTCTCAATGATAAAAAAACAAAAGCAAAGATAGCTAAAATGTTAAATGACGAAACCGAATATGAAAGAAAAATAGATGCATTAGCCGAAAAATTACAGGCAGATGGATATAATGCGTCATATGGGACTTGTCGTCATAAAGCAAGAGAATTAGTCGATTTAAGTTTAAGATATATAAAATAAAATATTAGCATTATGAAAGCCGGAAGTTTTAATATTCATGAATATTTAGGAAAACTTTATGATAAAGTAAATGAAGAAGATTTAACTAAAACTTTATCGTTAAACGAAGAAGAAAAGGCAGGAAATTTACCTGATGATAATGGTATGATTATACCTGAAGAAGGTAAAAAGGCTTATGACTGGCTTAAGAAAGAATACCATAAAGGTAAGACAGAAGTAAAAGTTGAAATGTCATCTCATGAATTCAAACCAGGTTATCATTTAGATACTAATTTAAAATCAGTTAATGATTTCAAACCAGGATTATATGGCGAAATCAAAACTAAAGATACTGAAGGAGGAAAAAGAGAAAAATCGGTTCCTTTCCCAGAAACAAAATTCCCTGGTGGCGAAACTAAAGCGCCTGAAGAAGGTAAAAAAGAAAACGAGTCTTCTGAAAAGAAAACTGGTATAACTGTAGAAGCTAAAGCTAAGGTTACAGAACCTAAAAAAGAAGATCAGGAAATTGGAAAAGAAGTAAAAGAAGATACCAAGGATAAAGTTGTTAAAAAATAATGTTAGTTAGAGAAACAGTATATCCTATTATAGGTCATTATAATAAAGCTACAGTAAAAGGACGAGCTAGAGAGTTACCAACAGTATTTCAAACATTAGCTCGAAGATTTAAAAACATTCCTGGCACTGATAGCTTTTATGTTGATGATATAGAAGAAATGGTTAAAGTTCTTCGAAGACATGATG
>ENA-UOWO01004092-UOWO01004092.1-activated-sludge-metagenome-genome-assembly--contig:-NODE-4092-length-16343-cov-12.115914_pt1 | contig 16343 bp, 11 predicted proteins | sample MGYA00238148_ERZ761564 | MGnify/ENA primary metagenome ERZ761564 (study PRJEB28885, sample SAMN05720194) | activated sludge metagenome | isolation source: Anaerobic digester | place: USA...
ACGCTCACCGCCAACCTGCTGGCCATGGCGGCGATGCGCGCCACACTCACGCAGCGGATGACGCCCGCCACGTATGCGCCGATGCTTGCTCTGGCTGAAGGTCTGGCCGATGGCTTGCGTCAGACCATTGCGCGTCACCAGTTGCCATGGTGTGTGTCGCAAGTTGGCGCGCGCACCGAGTTTCAGTTTTGCAGCACGCCACCTCAGAACGGCACGCAGGCCGGCGCTGCGATGAATCCCGAACTGGAGCATGCCATTCACCTCTATCTGCTCAACCGTGATGTGCTGATCACACCGTTTCACAACATGATGCTGGTGTGCCCTGATACGTCGCGGGCGGATGTGCAGCGTCTGCTGGCTGCGTTTGATGCGGCGCTCACAGCCCTGACGGGCGCCACCGCACCATGACCGAAGCATCTTCCACGCAGCAAGACAGCATCTACGCCACGCTGCGCCAGTGGATCACCGTGGGGCGGTTTTTACCGGGCGAGCGCCTGAAGATTCGCAATGTGGCTGCCGCCATGGGTGTGGGTCACATGCCGGTACGTGCGGCGCTGCAGCGCCTCGCGGCTGAGGGAGCTTTGGTGAACAGCCCCAATGCCGGCGTGGCGGTGCCGCAGCTGTCCGCGCCCGAATTTGATGACCTGCTGCAAATGCGAATGCTGCTCGAAGGCGAGGCAGCCGAGCGGGGCAGCATGCTGCTCGACGCTGCGCAACTGGCAACGATGAAGTCCCTGTGCGAACGCATGGATCAGGCGCTGGCCGACAAACGACCGGCAGACTACCTGGCGGCGAACGAAGACTTCCATGTGCTGCTGTACCGCGCGGCCGGCTCGCCCATCCTCTTCAACCTGATTGATACGCTGTGGCTCAGGGCCGGGCCTGTTTCCAACCATCTGTTTGATACACCGCAAGCGTCCCTCGTGCTGAACGATGCGCACCGTGACGTCATGCGCGCGCTGGAGCGGCGCGACAGCACCGGTGTGCGCCGGGCTGTGGAGAAAGACATCTTTGTGGCGGGGCAGTTCCTTCGCAGGCGTTAGCTTCTCAACAGAAGATTGCAAGGCTTGGAGAATCCTCGTACTATGACCTGATGAATCTCGGGCTTCCGGGTATTCAACTCATGGGCCCTCCGCATGCAAGACCACGATCTTGACGACTTGAGACGGCTGTTTTCACTGCTGATCGACAGTGTGCCCATCGGTGTGGCGGTGATTGACCGCGAAATGCGGCTGCAATACATCAATGAAAGACAGGCAAAGCTCAACAACATTCCTGTTTCAGAGCATATCGGCAGAAAAATATCCGATGTTCTGCCGCGGCTTTTCTCAGTTGCGGGCTCAAAAATCCAGTTTGTTCTCGATACGGGAACTCCACTTTTGAAGCAGGAAATTATTTCTGGTCAGGCTTCAGGGGCTGGTTACACCTTGCACCGCCTCGCTTCGTATTTCCCATGGCGTGCTGGCAATGGGGAGATTAAGGGGGTTCTGGCAGTTGTCCAGGACGCCACGGTTGACTCATTCACCCGGCAATTGCAGGAAGATTCTCAGCAAAGGCTGCTGGATGTGCTCGACAACCTTTTTACCTTCGTGGGCGTAATGGAGGTGGATGGGACACTCACCGATGCCAATAAAGCGCCTCTGGAGGCTGCTGGTTTGTGCCTGGATGACGTTCGCGGTAAGAAGTTTTGGGATACCTACTGGTGGTCTCACGATGTCGAGGCACAAAACAAGTTGCGGGATGCTGTTGACCGGTGTCGCAACGGTGAAGTGATTCGCTATGACCTTGAAGTACGCATGATGAACGACACCCGCATGTGGATTGACTTCATGCTGGCACCCATGCGGGACAGGGATGGCAATATCACGCACCTGATACCCTCGGCGTCGGACATCACCGAGCGCCATGCCAATGCCGTGGCTCTGCAGCAAGCGGAGGAACGAGCCCAATCTATCATCGAGTCGTCGGACGATGCCATCATCACCAAGTCACTCGACGGCATCATCACCGAGTGGAATACTGCCGCCACACGCATGCTGGGCTACTCGGCGCAGGAGGCAATTGGAAGGCCAGTCACCCTGATCTTCCCGCTGGATAAGCTGGCTGAAGAGGAAGGTGTGATGCGGGCCATATCTCAGGGCCAGCGGGTCCCGTCGTTTGAAACAGTCCGGATCCACAAAAGTGGCTACCTGATTGATGTAGCGGTGACGGTTTCACCATTGCGCGATCGCAGCGGCCGGGTAATTGGCGCGTGCAAACTGGCCCGGGACATCACGGTTCAGAAGCGGCAACGCGATGCCATTGACCATGCCCTCGAAGAGAAAACGGCGTTGCTGCACGAAGTACACCACCGAGTGAAGAACAATCTGCAGATTGTCTCCAGCCTGCTGAATCTGCAGGCACGCAAAGCTTCGCCCGATGTAGTGCTGGCTTTGGCCGAATGCCAGGGGCGGATCAGGGCCATGGGCCTGGTGCACCAGCTGCTTTACGAGTCAGAAAACATGGTGGAAGTGGATTTGTCTGTCTACATCAGTCGGTTGATCATGTTGACCAAAGAGACCTACGAGGGGCCTGCATCCGGCGTTGAACTGGTGTTCTCTGGCGTGCAGGAAAAATTGGCGCTGGACATTCAGCGCACCATTCCCTGTGGACTGGTGGTGCATGAGCTGGTATTGAACGCCTTCAAGCACGCCTTTCCTGGCGGACGTCAGGGTCGAATTAACGTAGAGCTGCGTCTGGTGTCATCCGGCTTTCTACATCTGACGGTCCGTGACAACGGGTGTGGCCTGCCAGAGAGCTTTACATGGGGTGGGAAAAGCGGCCTGGGAACCCAGCTGATCCCGATGTTCGTCAACCAGTTGCAGGGCACAATGACCACGGCGTCGTCGAGTCATGGTGCGAGTATCACGATAGAGTTGGTACCGGCTAAACAAAAGGTTCAAGATGCAAGCTGAAAAAATACTCGTTGTTGAAGATGAGCCGGTTGTTGCCCTTGATCTGCAGCAGACGCTTGAAAAAATGGGTCATGAGGTCTGCTCCATCCAGACCAGTTTTCAGGCTGCCATGGAAGCAGTTGAACACCACAGCCCAAGCCTTGTGTTGATGGACATTCATTTGCAGGGCGCAGGAGATGGCATAGATGCCTGCAAGCTGATTTATGAGCGCTGGCAACTCCCCGTGATTTTTCTGACGGCATACGCGGATGAAAGAACGGTGAACCGGGCGGCATCCTGCAAGCCCTTTGGTTATCTGATGAAGCCCTATTTGCCAAAAGAGCTTTACGCTGTCCTGCAAGTCGCCCGTTTTCGGCACGACACGGAAATGTCACTATTCAGGTCCGAGGAGCGGCTGTCCCTGGCTATCGAGGCTGCAGAGCTAGGCACCTGGGAGTGGGAGTCACAAGTAGACCAGATCAACGGAGACGTGCGATTTGGCAGGATTTGGGGCAACACACTTCGCCCATTTCTAGCGGGACTGCACGCCATGCTTGGGCGCATTCACCCGCAAGACCGGGCTCGGGTTGCATCGCACTTGACGACACTCGGCTTTTTCAACTGCGTTTTCCGTGCATTGCGGGAATCTGGTGAATATGCCTGGCTGGAAATGTATGGCAATCTCCGCACAAAGGGTGCCAACAACCTGGTGGTGGTGGGTGCCATCCGGGACATCACGCCACGCAAGGAGATGGAAGAGCGTCTGCGCCAAGCCAGTGTGGTGTTCACCACCATTGCTGAAGGCATCATGATTCTGGATGAAGGTGGCAGAATCATCTCTGTGAATCCCGCATTCACGAGGCTGACAGGTTACCAGGAGACGGAGGTTCGGGGACTCTTTCCCAACGAATTCCTGCTGGTTCAGCGCGATGGTCCGTCTACCAATATTGACAACGCCAATACAGAAGAAGGCTTCTGGTCCAGCGAAGCCGTGTGCAAGGGCAAAGACGGCAGGATTTTCAACGCACTGCAGCAAATCTGTGTGGTGAGGGACGAATCCGGTAAAGCGGGAAATTATGTCCACACCATTTCGGACTTGACAGCTATTCGTGCAACGGAGCGCCAGCTGGTTCATCTGGCATTTCATGATCAGCTGACCAAACTGCCCAATCGCCGGTTGTTTCTGGATCGACTGCGCCAAGCGATGTCGGCCAGTGACCGCAGCGGGCAGGCGGGAGCGCTGCTCTACATAGACATGGATGATTTCAAGACATTGAACGATACCTTGGGACATGACATGGGTGACATGCTGCTGGAGCAGGTCGCGGGCCGCCTGATGGCTTGCGTTCGGGAGGGCGACACGGTTGCACGTCTGGGCGGGGATGAGTTCATGGTGATGCTTGAGCACCTGAGCACTGAACTTCCGGATGCGGCGGCTCATACCGAGGTCGTTGGGAAAAAAATTATCGCAGCGCTTGACCAGCCCTATCATTTGGGAGCGCATGAATACCGCTGTACTCCCAGTATCGGCGCCACGCTGTTTGAGGGCAGCATTCAGCGAATGGATGAATTGATCAAGCAGGCGGACATTGCCATGTACCAGTCCAAGAAGGACGGTCGGGACACGCTCAGCTTTTTTGATCCCGCGATGCAACAGTCCGTCAATCAGCGTGCCACCCTTGAGTCGGCCTTGCACAAGGCGCTTGCACTGCAACAGTTCCAGCTTCATTACCAGATGCAGGTGAACATCTGGCGTCATCCTATTGGAGCGGAAGCATTGATTCGCTGGATTCATCCGGAGCGCGGCACGGTTTCACCAGCCGAGTTCATACCGATGGCTGAAGAGACGGGCTTGATACTGCCTATTGGTAGCTGGGTTCTGGAGACGGCCTGTGCCCAGATCAGGACCTGGGGGCAGCACCAATTGACCCGGGAACTGACACTGGCCGTGAATGTCAGCTCCAAACAGCTGCGGCAAGCCGCTTTCGTGGAGCAGGTGCGATCTCTGGTGATTCGTTACGGCATCAATCCCAGATTACTCAAGCTTGAAATTACCGAGAGTATGTTGGTGGACAATGTGGAGCACACCATCCAGATCATGGCGGCCATCAAGAAAATTGGTGTCCAGTTCTCGCTGGATGATTTCGGCACCGGTTATTCATCCCTGCAGTACCTCAAGCGGCTGCCACTGGATCAGCTGAAGATCGACAAATCCTTCGTGCATGACCTCACAGTAGACCAGAGCGACCGCACAATTGTGCGCACCATCATCACCATGGCGCAGAGCCTGGGGCTGGATGTGATCGCCGAGGGTGTGGAGACCGAGGACCAGAGGCAGTTGCTGCAGAACAAAGGTTGTATTCATTACCAGGGCTACCTCTTCGGCAAGCCGGCAGCGATTGAACTGTTTGATGCTTCGTTGCGATAAGTGCACGCGTATCGCTCGCGCTATCAAGTCAGCACTTGTTCAAGGTCTGGAAAAGTGGTCAAACGACCGAAATGTGTTGGCTACCTCCGCACCGTGCTCATCGATCAGGCGCAAACCCGGCGCTGACTGAATTTGTCCCACGCGCGTGACGGGCGTGCCACTGGTGTGTGCTGCCGCCAGAACGGCATCGCGATGGGTCGGTGGAGCAGTGAATAGCAGCTCGTAGTCGTCGCCACCTGCCAGAACATGTGCCAAACAGGTCTGCAGACCTGTTTTCTGATCATTTTTGATGCCAAATATGCCCGAAGACCTCATCCAATATTCGTGACTAGCTACTAATTTAATAGCTATCGAGGTGTTGATCACTGCACCAACCTGTGATGCCTTGAGGATGTGCCCGAGATCACCCAGCAGCCCGTCGCTCACATCAATCGCTGCCGAGGCGATACCGCGCAAGGCGATGCCCAGCGCCACCCGCGGGGAGGGTGTTTCCAGTCGCGCACGTGCCGGGCCGAAGACTTCTGGAGGCACTGACAGCAGTTTGCCGTACAACACGTCCAGCGCTAGCCGGGCGTCACCCAGCGTGCCGCTCACATAAATGTCATCGCCCGCTTGCGCACCCGAACGCAGCAGCGCTTGGCTGCGGCCACTCACCACCGGCACCTCGCCAAACACAGTAATGCAGATATTTAGCGGCCCCTGCGTGGTGTCTCCGCCTATCAACTCGCAGTCGTGGGCGTCCGCCAGCGCGAAAAGGCCTTTCGAAAAGGCTGCCAGCCATGCTTCATCCACGCTCGGCAGCGCCAGCGCCAGCGTGAAGGCAAGAGGTTTGGCGCCACATGCTGCCAGGTCGCTCAGGTTCACGGCCAACGCCTTGTGGCCCAGTGTCTGCGGATCGACGTCCGGGAAAAAATGACGACCTTGCACCAGCATGTCGCTCGAGATCGCCATTTGCGTGCCGGGGGCAGGCTGCAGCAGCGCACAGTCGTCACCGACGCCCAGCACTGAGTGAATGGCGGGGCGTTTGAAGTAACGCGCAATCAGGTCAAACTCACCCATGTGGTCGGCCATGTTGCTCATTCTTCCTTCGCAGGAGGGGTTGTGGCAATGGCACTTCGGGTGGGCCACAGGAAACCCATTGGCTGTTCAACCATACGGCGCCAGATGGCCTGGCGAATTCGGCCGCGATCCATTTCGCCCACATTGTGCGCGCGCAGGGCCAGCCGGAATGCCAGGTAAAAACTCACGCCCAGGTTCAGTGCACCAATGAGTGGCAGTGCGACTACGCACCACCACAACGCGGGCTCGTGCACCACGTCCCAGCCCAGGGTGGCACATGCCGCTGCCAGTTGACCGGCTGACAGGGTAACGTGACGAACTTCCATGCCGAGCCCAAAGAACGCAGCAAATGCCGGTATCAGGCCAAGCATGAAACCCAGCGAAATATTGGATGCAAAGCCCGAAATGTTGTTGCGCATGAATTGAGCCCAGCGTGTGGAGCGCGCTGCACCCAGCACCTGTGTGAACCGCGGGTTGTAGCGCATGGCCGAATCCAGCCGGTGCAGCACAAACCAGTTCTCTGCCCAGCCGGCTATCAGGCTGGACACAAACAGAAGCACGCCGGTAAAGGCGGCAAACAGCAGGGTGGGTCCCAGCAACGTCAGCGAATGCAACACGTAGGTTGCCTCTTTGGCGTCGATCATCGGGTTGCCAGTGGCCAGCAGCATAGCGCCCGATATCAACAGCACGACGGGAAACACTACGCCTACGTTGCCGAACACCGCAGCCACCTGCGAGCGAACCAGATGGGTTACTTCATCAACAAAGGCGTCCAGCGCCGTGGGGTCGGTCAGGTCTTTGAGTTTGGCAGCCATGGCGGGCGCCGTCATGGCCGGCTGCTTGGTGGCCAGTGTGTAGCGCATCAACTGGATCACGACAAAACTGCCTGCATACACGATGCCGGACCAGAAACCATTCCAGAACGCCGACAGCGCCAGCCCCATGATGGCAAATTTCAGCAGCGTGGTGATGGCTGTCAGCGCTCCGCCGCCCGCCGCCTTGCGCAGCATGCTGGTGTATTCACCCACATTGCGGGTGATGTAGTGTTCCCCCACTTCGGAGCTGCGTTCGGTGACTTTGGCAGCCAGCATGGAGGAGTTGGAAGATACCAGTGAGCGCAGGCTGCGCCGCTCTTGCCCCACGACGACCAGATGCGCCAGCAGGCGGGTCGTACTGGCGGAAGTGTTGGCGGACGTCAGGCAGTCCAGCAGGGCGCGAATGCGCAGGATGCGCTCCCGCAATTGGCGGATTCGAAACACCAGACTGACTGAAATTCCGTGCTCATTCAGGTGGGTATAGACCGACGCCGCAGCGGCACGGCAGGCTTCCAGCCGTTCACGGAATAGCTGCAATGCAGCTTGCAGGGCTTCGTCATTGCCGGTGCTGGTGGAGGCCTGGGCAATGAAAGCGTGTCGAACGCCTTCGAAATCAGAAACCAGCGCGTGAAACGGCGCCACCTCACGGGCTTCAGTGCTCATGCGTGAGCGTAATTCAGATGCAAAGCCCGCAGCGCGCACCTGGCTGGTACAGATGGTGATGGCTTCCAGCACGGTGAGTTGCCATGGTGTCAGCTCGCCGGACTGGCGGGCTGGGTCTGCTGGCGATTCCGGGCCCAGTAGTGCGGTTATGCGTGACAGCGTGGCGTCGTCCACCGCGCCTAGCCACTGTGCGTCAAAACCCCTCGGCAGGACCAGAGAAAACAGCTCGGTCGCATCCAGTGTCTCGGGTGTGCCGGGCAGTATTTTTTGTCGCAGGCGCTCGGCAAACTCGCTAATGAAAGCGTTCCGGGTGGAAAAACCGAAGTCCGCCAGCAGGATGGCCCCGTCCAGCGATTGCGTCAGTGCGAGCCACCAGGCCGTCAGACGCGAACGAAGCTCTGGTCTTTTTTCTACAGCTTCGAGTAGCAGATGGATGCGTGCCAGCGCCGCAGTAACCGATTCACCGTCGCCGCGGATCCAGGCAAACAGGTTGATCAGCCACAGATGGCGCTCAACCAGCGTACCATGCGGCTCCAGAGTGTCCAGCAAGCCGGGCAGGTTGCGCATGGTCCGGGCTGCTTCCGGTGTCTGCGCCGCGGTCAATGCAGCGTGCGGGTGCCGCCACCGGCACTCAGGGCGTCCAGCACAAACATCGGCACATCGGTGTCAAACTTCTCACCATCTTCGGCTACGCAGAAAAAGCTGCCATGCATGGTGCCGGTGGGTGTCCGCAAACGGGTTCCACTGGTGTATTCAAACGTCTGTCCCGGCTTGAGGAGCGGCTGCTGCCCCACGACGCCCAGACCTTTGACTTTTTCTGTGTGGCCATTGGCGTCGTTGACGTTCCAGGTTCTCGAGATCAACTGGGCTGTGATCTCGCCAGTATTGGTGATAGTAATGGTGTAGGCGAATACATACAGGGCGTCATCCGGATTGGACTGATCCTGCAGGAATTGGGGCGCTACTTCCACGAGAAATTGATACTTGGCCATCCCCTAATGCTACCTGCGAAAATAGCGCATGACAAAAACCTGCCGTATTGCCCCTTCCATACTGTCTGCCGACTTTGCCCGCCTGGGCGACGAGGTGAAAAACGTGATCGCCGCTGGAGCCGACTGGATCCACTTTGACGTCATGGACAACCACTATGTGCCTAACCTGACCTTTGGCCCCATGATTTGTCAGGCCCTGAAGCCGCATGCCAAGACGGAGGCCGGCGTGGCGGTACCCATCGACGTGCATCTGATGGTGCAGCCCGTGGACGCGCTGGCCGCAGCATTTGCAGATGCGGGCGCAGACTACATCAGTTTTCACCCGGACGCGTCCGGCCACGTGCACCGCAGCATCCAGGCCATCAAGTCCAAGGGCTGCAAGGCAGGGCTGGTATTTAACCCCGCCGAGCCGCTGGATGTGCTGGACTGGGTGATTGACGACATTGACCTGATTTTGATCATGAGCGTTAATCCCGGCTTTGGAGGGCAGAGTTTCATCGATTCCGCGCTGCGCAAGATCGAGGCCGTGCGCGAACGTATTGACGCCTGCGCTAAAGATATCCGTCTGGAAGTCGATGGAGGTATCAAGGTTGACAATATCCGTCGGGTGGCTGATGCGGGGGCCGACACGTTTGTAGCGGGCAGCGCCATTTTTGGCCAGTCGGACTACCAGTCAGTCGTGCGCGCCATGCGCCAGGCCTTGCTTTCGTAACCGCAATCGCAGAAACAGGACCTGCCCCACTTACCATGCCAGCTGCCCAAGGAACCTCATCCACTGACACGTTCGCGCCCCGGCGCGTGCGTTTGTCAATGCTGTTGATGCTGGCGCTGATTGCTGTGGTAGTTGTCTTTCAGAGCTGGTTATCCAGACAGGCGGAGGCATCGCGCTCGACGGATGCGGAAATCATCAATCTGGCAGCAGCCCAACGCACGCACAGCCAGCGAATTGCCCGGCTGGTATACCAAAGTGCCAGTGATACTGCACAAATCGAACTGGACATGGTGCTGACGGGCATGGAAGCTCAGGCGCTGGAGCTGGAGCGTCTGCTCGCTGCTCAGGGCGTCATGGCGACCGAACTGGGATCGCTTGACCGAGACAGATTGACGCCTTTCCGGGAGGCTGTGAGTGTCTGGCAGGCGTCGCGCCAGCAGTTTCTCACTTCAGCAGGCCGGTTTGTTCATGTCAGGGAAATTTACGACTTTGCAGAAATTCCCCGAGCCACCAGTGCCGTTCAAAAACAGGCGGACGCCTATTTTTTGAATTCCCAACTGCTGGTGGAGCAGGCACAAGCATTTGCACAAAACCACGGAGAAATGGCCAGACAGTCATCCGTGGTGTGGACCGGGTTGATTGTTACCCTGCTGGGTCTTCTGGCGGTAGGTGTGGTGGAACCAACGGCACGCTTTGTGCGGCGCCAGTATGACCTGTTGCGGGCGCAGGCGAGCGAAGTCCAACGTCTCGCACTGGTTGCAGCGCACACTTCGAACTGGGTTGTCATGACGGACATCCACCACAAGGTGGTTTGGGCCAATGCGGCTTTTCTGAATGGTTTGAACACCACGACCGGGCAGGTGGTGGGCAGGGGTTTGCGCCGGTTCCTTGCTGAAGACGGAAACGACGGGGACGAACTCGACCGCGTGGTCGAGGAGCTAAGCCGGGGTCTTGGGGTCAGAATCGATGTTCTTGTGCGCACGCAGAACCAGGAAAGCGTCTGGCTTGACCTGGATTGCCAGCCAGTTCTTGATGATGGAGGCGCCATTTCAGGATTCCTCTTCGTGGGTAATGACATCACAGAAGAAGTGGCACAGCGCCGAAAATTGCGCGCGCTGTTCGATGCCTTGCCTGTAGGTGTGGTGGTGTACAGCAAGGCAGGCCGCGCGGTCGACTGCAATGCCACAGCGCTGAAAATGACCCAGTTGCAGGTGAGTGAATTTACTAACTACGAAACGATGACCGTGCCAGGGTCTCAGACACATCCTGGTGTACACACGGTTCGGGAGAATCTGTCTGACTATCCTATTCAGGAACATCCTGCTCCGCGGACGCTCAGAACGGGTCGCGGACTGCGCCGTGAATTGGTGGGGTACATGAATCCGGACGGCTCGGTGTTCTGGGCCATGATCAGTACCGAGCCGCTTCTTGACGCGCAGGGTCAACTTTCGGGTGTGGTGGAGTGCTTCATGGATGTCAGCCGCCAGAAAAAACTGGAGCAACGCCTGCGGGAGCTGTCCCGCACAGATGGCCTGACGCAATTGCCGAATCGAGTTGTGGTGTTAGACCAGATTCGCGCGGCCCTGGAGCGGCGTCAGGCGGAGCCGGGTTACCACTTTGCTGTGCTGTTCATGGACTTTGACCGCTTCAAGCAGGTTAACGATACATTGGGCCACGCCGTGGGCGATGAATTGCTGCGCCAGATCGCACTTCGACTGCAAACCAGCTTGCGCCCAGGGGATGCGTTCGTGCGAACCAGTGACTTTGGTCAGATGGCCGCGCGCATCGGAGGTGATGAATTTGTTGTGGTGCTGGATGACATACGCGGTGATCTGGATGCCGAAGTTGTCGCCGGGCGTCTGCTGGACGTGCTGGCTGCCCCCTACCAGATTAGTGATCACACCGTGAACTCCAGCGTGAGCATTGGCATCGTCACAGCCACGCACGCGGTAGATGACGTGGAGTCTGTTCTGCGAGACGCCGACATCGCCATGTACGAAGCCAAACGCACCGGGCGTGGTCGCTATGTGATGTTTGAACCTTCCATGCACAGGCGTGTCCGTGATGACGTCTCGCTGGAAAATGACCTGCGTCAGGCGCTTGCCGAAAACGCGCTGTCTGTTGTTTACCAGCCGCTGGTTGATCTGAACTCGGGCGCGCTCACTGGCATGGAAGCCCTGGTTCGATGGAAACATGCCCAACGCGGGATGGTGTCGCCTGTGGAGTTCATTCCCGTGGCGGAAGCCAGCGGATTGATTGTGAAGGTAGGCACTTTTGTGCTGCATACCGCTTGCGCCGAGTTTGCCTGGCTGAAGTCGACATTGGGGGTCGACGCACCACCGTCAGTCTCGGTCAACCTGTCCCGTGCGCAACTGCGCGAGCCTGACCTGGTGAGCAATATTCTGGAAACCTTGCGTGCCAATAGCATGGCTGCATCGCAACTGCAACTTGAAATTACCGAGAGTCTGGCGGCGCAGGATCAGGTGATACAAAGCCGACTGCGCGAAATCAAGGCCCTGGGCGTAACGCTGGCGCTGGACGACTTTGGTACGGGTTATTCTTCCCTCTCCTGTCTGGCCGAACTACCTATCGACACTGTCAAAATCGACCGTGCATTTGTCAGCGTGGCGCAGGCAAGTGACTATCACCGCGTCCTGATTGAGGCCACCATTCTGGTTGCTGAAACCTTGGGCATGACAACTGTTGCCGAAGGTATCGAGACTGTCGAGCAGGCAGCCATGATGAAAAAACTCCGTTGTACCAAAGGCCAAGGCTATTTGTACAGCAAGCCACTTTCGCGTGATGCTCTGGTCATCTGGATTGAGGCATTGCGGGCCGTAGCGTGACGGGGGCGAAAACACGTCAGCCCCCGTTGGATGCCGCCATCATTGATCTGGATGGCACCATGGTGCACACCATGGGTGATTTTGTCGTTGCGATCAACCTCATGCTGGATGAACTGGGTGTCGGCCATGAAGTTTTTCGGGCGAATGCTGCCAACATCGAACCGCTAGTCGGGAGAGGCTCGGAAAATCTGATAAAACAGGTTCTAGCCCTCGTCGATAGAGCGCAAGCAGCTAAATATCATGTGGCAAAATTCGACTGGGCGCTGGCCAGCTACCAGCGGCATTACCGGGCCATCAACGGTCTGCACGCAACCGTTTACCCGGGTGTTGTGGCCGGGCTGCAGCAACTGCAGGCTCAAGGCTTGCGGCTGGCTTGCCTGACCAATAAACCGGCAGCTTTTGCGCATGCCCTACTGAAAGCAAAACAGCTTGACGGCTTTTTTGACGTCATGTTTGGCGGCGATTCTTTTGAACGCAAGAAACCGGACCCGCTGCCTTTGATTAAAACCTGCCAGGCGCTGGGCACCTCACCACACAGAACATTGATGATTGGAGACTCCAGCAATGATGCAATGGCTGCCCGGGCAGCGGGGTGCCCTGTTTGGCTTGTAACCTATGGCTACAACCACGGCCAACCTGTTCGCTGCGTGGATGCGGATGGCTATCTAGACAGTCTGACGGACCTGCTGCTTCAGGACTTTTGACCCAGCAGCGCTTCCTTCAGCTTGAAATCTGCAGGCGCCTTGCCCAGCCAGATGCCCATCAGCGCGCCGAAAAACTTGGGTTCTTTGTAGGGCTCGCCCTGCGCAACACCTTTAACGGTGATCACGGTGCCCGTGCCTGGTATCCAGTCCACCACAAAACTGTCACCAGCCACCAGCTTTTTATGGGAGGCAAATAGCTCTCCCATGCGTATCAGGCTGGGGACAAGCTTCGAAAACTCGGTTCGATCCATGTTGTCTTCAACACCGCGGGTGAAAAGTTTGCCCAGTTCAGCTGACTCAATGTCGCGCAACATGGTAATTGACATGCGCTTGGGGCCGGGCGCAGCGATAACCTCATCAAGCGTAGCTGCCTTCTTACCCAAGTAGAGCCCGGCGGTATAGACCTTGAAAAAGGCCTTGTACCGAATACCCGCGCCGTTAAGCTGCAACCGCGTACCGTGAGCTTCTACGTTGTCTTCCAGTTTGACGCCTGAAAGCTCCACAGCCGCGTTGGCTGAGAGCGCCACCAAGACTGCGCCAAAGGCAAAGAAGGTTCGCAACAAGGACTTCATGGGCGACTCCAAAAGAATGGTCGTTCTATTTTAGGGTGCGCAACTCAGCCCTGCGTTATTTCAGTTTGAAAAAACTCACTTCATTGGCCAGTTGTTGCGCAGATTCCGCGAGACCTGCTGCGGCTGCGGCAGTCTGCTCCACCAGTGCTGCATTTTGCTGCGTACCCTGATCCAGTTCTGTAACGGCAAGGGAAACCTGCGCTACGCCAGTGCTTTGCTCGCGGGTGGCCACTCCGATTTCGTGCATCATGGCGTTGATCTTGCCTGCGTTCTGCACGATATCCTGAATCGTAGTTCCCGCTTCTGCCACGACGCGGTTACCAGCTTCCACCTGTTCAATACTGGTGGAAATCAGAGTTTTAATTTCTTTGGCAGCAGCAGCCGATCGGCCCGCCAAGGCACGAACCTCCGAGGCCACTACGGCAAACCCGCGTCCCTGTTCGCCGGCCCTGGCGGCTTCTACGGCGGCGTTCAGCGCCAATATATTGGTTTGAAATGCAATGCCGTCAATCACGCCAATGATTTCACCAATCTGCGTAGAAGACGCCCGAATTCCGTCCATGGTGTTCACAACCTGGCCAATCACTGCTCCGCCGCGTGCGGCTGAGGCCGCGTTACCTTGGACAATGCCACTGGCGTTGGCGACGGTCTCTGATGTGTTCCTGATGGTCGAAGAAATCTCTTCCATAGCGGAGGCGGTTTCCTGCAAGCTGGCCGCACTGGCTTCTGTACGGCGCGACAGGTCTTGCGAGGCTGTGGCGATCTCTTCGCTGGACACCTGAACATTACCAGCACTATCCAGGACAGCCCGCGCAATGCGTCGCAAACTGGTCTGCATTTCGCCCATGGTGATCATCAGTTGGGCGGCTTCGTCTGTGCCCCAGGGGCGTGGTGCCGTGGTGAGATTACCCTTGGTAATTTCGGTCAGGTGGCCGGACACTTCTTTCAGACCACCCATCATCACCTTGTAAAACGCCAGCATCAAGTACAGCGCTAGCAGAACAAAGAACACGGACATGCCAAGTTCGACATAGAAAGCGCGGGTCAAACGGTTCATTCGGGCCTGCAATTGCGAGTCGAGCCGCGTCATAACCTGTCTTTCCAGCAGACTTTCTTTGGCAACGGCTTCATTCGCCAGTGTCAGAAAGGCTGCGGCATCGCCACCTGGTTGGCCTCCCAAAATCTGTTTGTCCAGTGCGTCCAGAAAGGCTTCCCGCAACTTGTCGTTGCCAGCCATGTCCAGATTCTTGGCGACCTCGGGAAAAGCCTCAATGCCGATCCCGTAGGACTTCTCTGCCATGGCATCCAGGTAATCCATCAATGCGCGAGACTTGTTAAGGACCTGGGCGCGCTGCAACGGCATTTCCTTGGTGTCCTTTGCCAGTAGGGTGGCATATCCCAATCCGCCAAGACGGGCGAGGTATTCTGAATATTGGGGGCCGACGGCTACCGAAAAGTTCATCAGATGAAATGTGTCGAGTTCGGGATCAAGTGTCAATTGCGAGCCATCCGCGATACTGTCAACTAGACCCAGTGCAGCGTCGATCAATGCGGTGTGCGCTGCAAACGTCTCATCTTCACTGCCCATTACTGATGTCTGCGCCAACGGGCGGAAAGCCTTGTCCAATGCATCAAATCGTTTCGACGTCAGGAATGCGGCACCAAACTCCTTTTCCGCTGCTTCGACTTTAGAAAATGCGGCATTGACCTTGCTTTGTGCATCGGGCAGGTCCGCAGCTTTGGCCGTGGCGGCTCGCCGCAGATTTTGGGCGGCGCTGATGAAGTCGAGTACTGGTGTTACGTACGTCAATCCCTGGCGTTCACTTCGGGCAAATTCAATTTGCTCACTGGCGGCACTCCACAGAAACCATACCATTGCGGCCAGCGGTATCACAAACATTACGCTGATCCACGCCGCTTTCGCTGGGAAACTGATGCTTCTGAACAAACGAACGCCCGGTGATAGCCAGCCATGGTACGCAAAGAATGAACCAAACCCGCTGTCTGTCGTATGCCGCGAGTGGGGGATTTTTGCGCTGTTGGACCCATTACTTTCTGCAGTACCGTTGTGCTGGGGAAGGTTAAGTGCAATCGCGTTGTTCATGATGTGGCTTTACTTAGTTGTTCGTTAGTTGGACTATTTCGCGCTCTGCTCTACCAAACCCATGTCTGCGCTACTCATGAGTTTCTCGATATCCAACAAAATCAGCATCCGGTCCTCGACCGAGCCAATGGCCAACACGTGGTCTTCCCCGATGGTGGTGGAGAAGTCTGGTGTCGGACGTAATTGATCGGGCTTTAGGGAGATGACGTCCGAGACGCCATCGACCACCATACCCAGAATACGGTTGGCAACATTGATCACGATGACAACCGTGAAACTGTTGTAAGAGATGTCGGGCAAGTTGAAGCGCATGCGCATGTCCACAATAGGCACAATCACACCGCGCAAGTTGACCACGCCCTTGATAAACGGAGCAGCATTGGCTATGCGGGTGGGCTCTTCATAAGACCGAATCTCCTGGACACGCAGGATGTCCATACCGTATTCCTCGTTTCCAAGTTTGAAGGTCAGGAATTCTCGGATGGCAGTTACTGCGCTATTCAGGCCCGAACTCG
>ENA-UOWO01004095-UOWO01004095.1-activated-sludge-metagenome-genome-assembly--contig:-NODE-4095-length-16333-cov-5.927510_pt1 | contig 16333 bp, 9 predicted proteins | sample MGYA00238148_ERZ761564 | MGnify/ENA primary metagenome ERZ761564 (study PRJEB28885, sample SAMN05720194) | activated sludge metagenome | isolation source: Anaerobic digester | place: USA...
ATGCTTGCAAAACTAATATATGGATGCTGTGCATAGCTTAAATCAACAGGGCATCGTAACACAATCAGGTTATTATCGGAATTGGTGTATGCATTTTTAATACAATGCTGACCCTCGAAAGCTATTGCAGATTCAATGCTCCAGTTTGCCCCGTTTCCCTCGGAATTGATAAACGCGCCAAATCCATTTTCGAAGGTTTCAATTAATGGAAGGTTGAACGGTTCATAGCATGTGGTATTTATTTCAATTTTACCGGACCATTCGCTATGGCAGCTTCCGCAAATACTCCTGCAATATATATCGTATGATGTGTGTGGCGTTAACCCGGAAATTGTATAATCAGCGGTGTTAATACCACTGATTATAGTTCCATCGGTATAAGGGTTAAACCCAGAGACGCCGTATAATATTGCCCATCCGGTTGCATCGGGTTCGTTAGCACAGGAAACAAGAGCTGTGCTTGCGGTCACATCCGAAACTGTAAAACCAACCGGAACCAAACATGCCGGTAACATGGTAAATTGGTAAAGCCCCGACCAGTGCGATTCTCCATCTGTATCGCAATCAGCCTTTACATATACATCGTATTGTATGCCGGGGAGAAGGCCTGTCAGGGTGTATGGGTTCTCTGAAATATCCGATAGCAGTATCCCTCCGGATTCAATGTTCAGAGGAGTTTCTCCGTAAAGAATTATCCAGGAATTGGGTTCAGGAACTGCCCATGCTAACGTTACCTGAGATTTTGTAATGTTTGATACCGACAACTCCGAAGGCGTTACACATTGTTCGGTAGTATGAAATGAAACGGGCCCCGTGATCTCACTTTGCTCATCGCCTGAGCAAATACCCAAAACATAAACATCGTAATAGCTTTCAGGAATCAAGTCTGTAATCACCGTCATTGTGTCATTTGAAATCATAACAGAACCTTCACCTACCGGATTAAAACCATGAAGGCCATAAATAACTTTCCATTGTTCCGCAAAGCTATTGTCTGCCCAAATTAATTTTGCAAAACTGCTTTCGATAACTATAATTTCTGCATCGGCAGGTTTGGGGCAGGTTTCGTCGAAAATCTGTATGTTGTCGATATACCACCCGGGGAAATTAAGCTGTGAACCTGAATTGACACGAAACCTCAGCCAGACTTCAGCCTGCCCCGAGTAATCGGAAAGTGAAAACTTTTCGTTCCTCCAATACGCATTGGTCAATGGAGTCGAAAATGATGTATAATATGAACTCATATCAAAACATGGGCCTTCAGGGTTGTTTTGTGTTGGAATATGATAGTTGCCAGAGCCCATATATCGGTTGGCGGGTAGAATTGTCCAAGTACTACCATTGGTTAATATTTCAACATAACAATGGTCGGTATCGGAAAATGTTAGTGGCATATGAGCAAATGTTAGAACCGGGTTTATGGTTGTACTCAAGTCAATCGGACAACGCAAAATCATGCTGTTCGAGTTGTTGTCGCTAAAATGGTTTCTAACGCAACTCGATCCGTCGGTTGAAACAGTAGATATAATATCCCAGTCGACATTATTTGCGAAATCGTTAATGAAATATCCCAGGTCAGATTCAAAACTTTCAGAAACAGGTAAGACCGTACTATTATCGCATGAAGTGATGACTTTGAGTTTTTCTGACCAGTTACTTTTGTGCTCACCACAGTCGGACCTAACGTAAATATTATACTCTGTTGAGGGTAATAGCCCTTCGATGGTGAAATCAGTCGAAGCAAGGCCTGAAATAAGAGTTCCCCCGGTGAAAGGATCAAATCCCGCTTGCCCATAAACGATATCCCATTCATTTGCAGTGCCTGATTCGTTCCAGCTGAAATCAACGGAGCTTGCCGAAACCTCGGAGTAACTTAGACCGATGGGAGACAGGCAATAGGGCAGGGTACTTATCTGTGCCGGGCCTGTCCAGTTGTTGTAATTGCCGGAACAATGGGCTCGTACGTAAATATCATAAGTTATTCCATCGACTAACCCTTCGAGGGTAAACGGATTTGCAACTATCCCGGATATAATGTTACCACTAACATCAGGGTCAAAACCAAATTCACCGTAAATAATGTCCCATGCAGTGGTTGTTGTAAAATCGGTCCAGCTAACCAATACGGATGTTTCAGTGGCATCGTATGCAATAACATTCTCAGGTGCCATGCATTCCGGCAAAGCATTTACAGCGACATTGTCGATAAACAGATCGTTGCTTGCATTCGAAACAGTCGATTCCGCATAAAAGCCAATCTTTATTATGCCGTTATAACCAGAAAGGTCAATAGTCACGTGACATCCCTGAGGGCTTAGCCCATTGTAAACCCAGGGTGAACCCAGATTATCCCAGACCCTGAGAATGTTTGCAGAACTCCATGTTGACCCGTTATCTGTCGAAATCACAACCGCAAATTTGTCGTCGGTGCCTGTTAGCTGAGGGTTTGTTGTAAGGTGTAAGCTTGTTAATGCCACATCAAACTCAAGTATATACGAAACTGAGCCGTCCCCAAGATTGATTGATGGCGATATCAGCCACCCAAACAACGCTGTGCCCTGAACGTGTACTCTTGCAGCACCGGTTGTTCCAGCATTTGCAAAGCCATCAGAGCCCCAGTGATTTGTATAACCCAGAGAAGAATTGGTGGTTATTTGTCCCGACCTGACACTCCAGCATTTCGAAGGAATTGGCGCGGTATCAAAACTTTCCGATAAATCAGGTACTAAAACTATGCAATTTGTTGTAAAACCAGTTGCCTGCGACCAAGAACTGTTTAATTCGCCACATACAGCCCTGATGTACACATGGTAGCTTGTCCCATACGACAAACCAGTTATTGTGAATGGGTTTTGAGTAATGCCGGTTATGGTTGTTCCAGTACCTAAAGTAAATCCCAACGGACCGTACTCAATTTCCCATAATTCAGTTTGATCGGGCTGAGTCCAGGTGAATGTTGTGCTGGAATCGGTATATGAAATTAGAGCGATATTCGCTGGGGCCGGACATGTTATCAGGGTTGTGAAACTAAAAGGGCCAACTAAATCGCTATGATTACCTTCCTGACTGCAATCGGAACGAATATAAACCTGATAGGCAGTATTGGGCGATAAACCTGATAGTGTAAATTGATTTTCTGAAATGCCAGAAACAATGGTTCCTCCTAGTGCAGGAATAAAACCATCGGGGCCATATATTATTGTCCAAGATTCAGCAGAGTCATCACAACTCCAATTAAAAGTAACACTTTCCTGCAAGATGCTCGAAAGGCTGACATTTGACGGAGGGTTACATGCTATTAGCGAAGAAATTCCTAAAGCGACTGAGAGCAGAAACGTATTCACAATTTTCAACTGATTGTTTCTCAGGCGCATTTTATTAAAATTTATTCAGTTTGAAATTAACTTATTTTACGATAATAGGTATTCTACATACAAAAATACCAAAAATTATTATAACCCTGGCAATTATGTATGTGTATTTAAGCCATAACCCGACAAGAGGATATCACCCAATTGATTACTGTGGAATAATAGCTAGTGAAAAACTGACGCTCATGTATCAGGCTTCCGATTTTATTGTATTGACAAGCAATAAGGGCAAGCCTGGTTAAGTTCAGCAGTGCATCCATTTTTTTCAATAAAGCCGTTGGCATACTCCGGGAACATGCGTTACAGAAAGTCGAGAAATTTAAAGTCCTGACCCACACAAACACGCAAACGATTTTTCTCCATGGCACCAATGATCATTTTTGTTACATCGGGAGTTGGCATTGTCTGCACGCTATTTTTCTCCGACCCGGTTTCTTGTAACTGCATAACTGTGAGCCCTGAGTTTACTGAAATGTATGTGGCAATGGATCTGGGGAATATAACGGTAACCTGTACATCGATGCCCCGTATTTCGGAATAATAATAAAATATTTTAAAAAATGATATAAGTAATTGTAAAACAAGTATTAAAACGACAGCAACCGACAACAAACGAATAATAAGCGAAAGCAAACAACAAAAAACCGAAACCGGAAAAACCGCTGCTGCATCTTTGCATCGTCGATTGACATCAACACAGTCGGCATTGCGAAATAAAGAAATGTTTAATTTAATTTTTAGTGTTATGAATTTAAGAAATCGCGTACAGTTGATCGGAAACATGGGTAAAAACCCTATTGTAAAAGAGTTGAACAAAGGTGGTAAAATGGCAAGGTTCTCGCTGGCAACAAACGAGTTCTACGTGAAAGACGGTGAGCGTGTGAAAGAAACGCAGTGGCACAATCTTGTGGCATGGGGAAAAACAGCCGATATCATTTCGGAACACATGGCTGCAGGTGCAGAGGTGGTGGTGAACGGAAAACTTAAAAATCGCACCTACAACGATGAAAAAGGCAATGCCCGCTATATTACCGAAGTGGTGGTTGACGAAGTGCTGTTCCGTACGACCAAATAGACGCGGCATATAAACTTTGCAGCGTAAACACCGGTTGCAGGAATATACCCAGTGAGTAGGAGTGCATAAATGCTTTCCGAAACCGAAGTGATTCAGGCACCGGTTTTTTTATTGTCCTATGCAGGAGTTTGTTTTGAAAAATTAAGAAATCAACGGTTTTTATTGGCAAGCTGACCGCAGGCTGCATCAATATCGGACCCCTTCGACCGGCGAATGTTTACAATAAGATTTTTGCTCTCAAGATATTCAACAAAAGCGCTTTGATGTTCAGACGATGAAGCCCTGAAAGTGCTATCAGAAGTGTGGTTGTACACAATCAGGTTTATCTTGCATGGCGATATTTTACAAAATTCTGCAAGTGCTTTGGCGTGTTTCATATCGTCGTTAATATTCTCGAACAAAATATATTCGTAGGTAATTCTGAGCCCGGTATTTTTGTAGAAATAATCAATGCTGTCGCGAATTTGAGACAATTTGAATTTCTTGGCTGCGGGCATCATGCTGCTTCGTACTGCATCAATAGCAGAATGCAGCGATACAGACAGATTAATTGTAGTATGCAAATCGGCAAACGCCCTTATTTTTTCGGGAATCCCAATTGTCGAAACCGTAATGCGGGTCGGAGAGAAGTTTATTCCTTCGGGGGATGAAATAATAGCGAGTGCGCGCATTAGGTTTTCGAAATTCAAAAATGGTTCTCCCATGCCCATCACCACCATGTTCGACAGGGGTATTCCGATTTTTTCGATACTGAGAGCATTTAGCATCACAAACTGGTCGAATATTTCTCCATGGTCCAGATTGCGGGTAAACCCCAGCATACCGGTAGCACAGAAATGACAGTTCATGGCGCATCCTACTTGTGTCGAAATGCAGGCTGTAGCCCGGTCGTTTGAGGGAATCAGCACTCCTTCAACAATATGAGAGTCATGGAGGCGGAACCCTGTTTTTATTGTTCCATCCCTGCTGACTTGCTGAATTAACGGTTGAATACGCGTAAAGCAGAAGCTGTCGCCCAAACGGCTGCGGAGCGTTTTTGAAAGGGATGTCATTTCTTCGAAACTTCCGGCCCCTTTTGTCCAAATCCAATCATAAACTTGCTTAGCTCTGAATTTACTTTCTCCAAAGCGTGTAATTACTTCTTCAATGTCGGGATATTCAAATTTCCGGATGTCAGTTTTCAAAAAATAATCTTATTTATCAATACGACGAAAAAGGCATATCAGCAAACCAACTGATATTTATTCAAATTTTACTTTCAGGCTTTCGATAATGTCATCTGCAAATTTTTTTGTTACAGCTAGCGACTCAGTTAATGTGGCAATAGCGTCATCGCAATCTTCGATTATATCTTTGCGTTTTTTCTTCGATAGTTCTGTATTGCTTTCGGCAGCCGATTTGTCGGCTTTTGTTTTTTCAAGTTCAGCCACTTTTTCTTCAACTTTTGTTGTGGTTGTACTCATGCCATAACCCATATAGTTATTAATGATATAAATGTCGGAAATAGAATAATCAACGTTTTCCCCTTTATGGGTGAGTTTCAGAACGCAGTCGTACGATTCGGTAAACTGGCCAGCAAATGGATTGTATGAAGTTTTACCTTTTACCAGGCATTTTAATGTAATGGTACCTGATTCTGTGTTTTCGTAAACAACAATGTGTCGATTACCTGTAGCCCATAATTTGGCTTCTTCGAAGAACTGTTTCACATCAAGATCCGTGTTGATGGAACCGGTAAATTCGATTGCTCCATCGGGGTTTACAGGGAATTGGCTGTTCTGACTGTGAGCAAATAGAAACATTGACAATCCAAGAAAAATAAGAAATAATTGTTTCATAATAATTTGTTTAACTATGTAAATAAGAACGTAAATTACAAGATGTGAATTTTTGAATGCAATATCACAAAAATATGAAAATATTGTTAGCCATGTATGTGTATTACTTCTACGGTGGCATTAAAATTTAAGAAGAATGGATTTCTTGCCAAGAATATATTGCAGCTAACCAGCATTTTTTAACCGACGCATGAGTTCAGCATCCAGCTTACTTTTGGCAAACTCAAGATCAACGACAAAGCTCTTATGTTTAGTGCCGGGTAAATTGTACATGGCATCGAGCATCAGGTTTTCGCATATTGATCGCAGTCCCCTTGCGCCAAGTTTGTATTCGATAGCTTTGTCAACAACAAATTCCAGGGCATCTTTGGTGAATGTCAGGCGAACGCCATCCATTTCGAAAAGCTTAATATATTGCTTTACTAAAGCGTTTTTGGGTTCTGTAAGAATGCTTCGCAAGGCATCTCTGTCGAGAGGCTCCAAATACGCCAGAACAGGAAGTCTTCCCACGATTTCAGGTATTAGTCCGAATGCCCGTAAATCTTGTGGGGCAATATAACGGAGTAGATTGGTCTTGTCGATGCCTTCCGATTTTTTGTGTGCACCATATCCCACAATCTGGGTGTTAAGCCTTCGGGAAATAATTTTTTCGATACCTTCGAAAGCCCCACCGCAAATGAAAAGGATATTTTTTGTATCGACCTGTATCATTTTTTGCTCTGGATGTTTGCGCCCACCCTGAGGGGGTACGTTTACGACAGAGCCTTCGAGAAGCTTTAATAAACCTTGTTGCACACCTTCTCCAGAAACGTCGCGCGTAATACTTGGGTTGTCGCCCTTGCGGGCAATTTTATCAAGTTCATCAATAAAAACAATGCCTCTCTCGGCAGCAGCCACATCGTAATCGGCGACCTGAAGCAGACGCGTCAGCAAACTTTCGATGTCTTCACCCACGTAACCCGCTTCGGTGAGTACTGTGGCATCAACGATGGTAAATGGTACCTTCAGCAGTTTCGAAATGGTGCGGGCGAGCAGGGTTTTACCGGTCCCGGTTTCGCCAGTGAGTATTATATTCGATTTTTCAATCTCAACATCGTTGTTCTGAACAGATTGATTCAATCGTTTGTAGTGATTGTACACCGCAACCGAAAGCACTTTCTTGGCATGTTCCTGACCGATTACATATTCATCGAGGAATGCTTTAATTTCAGCTGGTTTTTTTAATTCTATTTTCGAGAATGATTTGGCCTTCGACGATTTTATTTCTTCAGAAATAATTTCATGCGCTCTTTCTACACAGTCATCACAGATTTTAGCATCAATGCCGCTTAAGAGCAAATTTACTTCATCTTCTTTTCTTCCGCAAAATGAGCAGGTATTCATTATTTAAAAGTAATGATATGTAATTATTTTGCTGAATTATCGCGGTATAAAACTTCATCAATCATACCGTAGTCTTTTGCTTCAGATGCAATCATCCAGTAGTCGCGGTCGGAATCGGCGGCCACTTTTTCAATAGGGTTGCCTGAATGTACAGAAATGATTTCGTACAATTCGTTTTTAAGTTTTAATATTTCCCGTGCTGTAATTTCGATATCAGAGGCCTGACCTTCAGCGCCGCCCATGGGCTGGTGTATCATTACTCTACTATGTTTTAACGCTGTTCGCTTCCCTTTCTTTCCGGCACAAAGTAAAACGGCACCCATCGAGGCTGCAATACCTGTGCAAATGGTAGCCACATCGCAACCGATATACTGCATTGTGTCATAAATTCCAAGACCTGCATAAACTGACCCTCCGGGAGTGTTCAGATAAATCTGAATGTCTTTTTGCGGATCGGTAGAATCAAGATACAGTAGTTGGGCCTGAATGATGTTTGCCACATAATCATCGATTGGCAGACCAAGAAAAATTATTCTGTCCATCATCAAGCGGGAGAAGACATCCATAGTAGCAATATTCAGTTGACGTTCTTCGATGATGGTCGGTGAAATATAGCTGTTATACACCGAGGTGATTTTATCGAATGTGGTACTGTTGATGCCCATGTGCTTGGTGGCATACTTGCGGAAATCGTTGTTTGTTGACATGATAATCAGGTTTTAGGCAAACAATTTATCAAATTCTTCGGGACTTACCAAATTTTCCTCCAGTTTTACTGCAGTTTTAATGAACTCAAGTGCTTTTGCCTCACCCACTTTTTCAAACAGACGTTTTGCATCACTTTCGCGATGCATCATTTCTTCGGCGTATTTTATAAGGGTTGGGTCCGGAACCTGATGAATGCCATATTGCCTGAATTGTTGTAGTATTTCATCTTTAGCAGCCTCAAGCACATCGTCGTGTTGAATTTCGATGCTATTTTCCTTCAGGATTTTATTTATGATAAGTGTCCACCTTAAGTCGTCCATAAAATGAACGAAGTCTTTATTAAGTTGCTCCTCAGTAACCTCTTTGTTAGCAAAAGTAATCCACCTGCGCAGGAAATCTTCCGGAAGTTTAAGATCACATTTCGACAGAAGTTTGTTTTTTGCATCGATTCTGAATTTATAATTGCTTTCATTGATTAAAGCTGATTCGAGTTCGTTCTTCACTGCTTCTCTGAATTGCTCTTCGGTATCAATTTCAGTATTGCCGGTTGCCTTTTCATAAAGGGTCTTGTTCATTTCTGCATCGGTGAATGTGCGAATGCTGTCGATGGTAAGTCGGTAGAAATTCCCGATAGCGGCAACTTGCTTTTTATCAATGCCAAGCATCGACGAGATTTCAGCCTCACTCGGGAGGGCTTTTTTCAGATCAAATGCGATACTGCTGCCTGCTTTGGTGCCGACGAAATTGTGTTTAATTTCCTCATCTTTGATTATGCCGACATAAAGACTTACATCGTCTTTCTGAATACCGTTTTCCAATGGATTGAAATCGGCGTCCGTTTCCACTATCGATCCTTTGATCATGCTCTTATCGTCGGTTACGTCGGTTTCAATTAATGACCCAAAACGCTGCCGGTGACTTTGTATCTGCTTTTCGATCATTTCTTCGTTTACGACTATTTTATAAAAATTGATCTTGTCGCGTTTCGAAAGTTTAACTTCAAACTCCGGAGACAAGCCAATATCGAAAAGAAACGAATATTCATCGGTAGTAGCAAAGTCAATAGGTTGTTGCTGATCGCTGGGAAGGGGGTCCCCCAGAATATTCAGCTTTTCATCCGTAAGGTACTTATTAAGTACTTCAGAAATCTTTTTATTGATTTCATCAGCCATCAATGCATCTCCATACATTTTTTTTATCAAACCCATCGGAACCATTCCCGGTCTGAATCCAGGAACTTTTGCTTTGCGCTTATATTCTTTTAGCGATTTTTCTACGTTTTCCGAAATATCATCTTTTGTAATGCTTACATTGATAACAGCATTTAAATCATCGGTGTTTTGGCGTGTAATGTTCATAAGTTAATATTTATACAAATAATGAATAAAACTGCCCCAATGCCTGAGTATTGAAGCAGAATTATTGTTGTGCGGATGAAGGGACTCGAACCCCCAAGCCTTGCGGCACCAGATCCTAAGTCTGGCGCGTATACCAATTCCGCCACATCCGCAAAAATCGCTGCAAAGGTAATTTATTTTTCAAATTTTTTCTATGTTTTACCTAAAAGATAAAATTCCTTAAATTTAAGTATTCTTGCATACATATCAGGGCTGGTTTTATGTATATTGTTTGATAATCAAAATTCAGAAAAACATCGATTTGTTTTTTTAATTTTGATGAAAACTCTTTTATGTTTAGAAATGTCATTGTGTTAATTATCTTGCTTGGCAATGCAAGCTGTATATTTTCGCAGCCTCTTACCCCGGTTAGTGTTCAGATACAGATGCGCGATGATAAATTTCTCGCAGCAGATGTTTATATTCCACAACCACAACAACCTAGGCCAACCATTCTTATTCAAACCCCTTATAATAAGAACCTGTATCGCTGGAGTTTACCCTTGGGGTTTGGAGTCTTGCCCGATTTATCGCCATATAATTTTGTAATTGTAGATTGGCGCGGCTTTTATGGCTCAGCGGCCGCTTTTGTGGCGCAGTACGACCGAGGTTTAGATGGGTACGACTGTATCGAATGGATAACACAACAAAGCTGGTCAAATGGTGAGATAGGTACATGGGGACCATCTGCATTGGGGAAAATACAATTCATGACAGCTAAACATCAGCACCCTGCTCATAAATGTATGGTGCCGCTTGTCGCCTCTCCTGAATATCTTTACGAAGAATATTACCCGGGAGGCGTATATCGTGAAGAGTATGTTGAGCAACTCGACGCTTTGGGTTATGGCATGTCGACAACGCTCATGGCTCATCCTTATTACGATTTTGTATGGCAATATACTCAAAACCAGAACAATTACCCCCAATTAATAAGCATTCCGTGTCTGATGATCAGCGGCTGGTTCGACCATGATGCAAACATGAAAATCGATTATCATAAAAAACTATGCAACGAAGCAGAATCTTCTGTTCGCGACAAGCAGTGGCTCATAATGGGTCCATGGGTGCATGGCGGGCACGGCAGCTCAATGGTAGGCAGCGACCAACAGGGGGAGTTATCATTTCCGGAAGCGGCAGGAGTTTCGGATGTTGCAGCATTGAAATTTTTTGGTTATTATTTGCTCAATGCCTACAACGCATGGGAATCAACACCTAAAGTGCAATATTTTTTAATGGGTGAAAACATATGGCTTGATGCAGAAGAATGGCCTCCTCCGGGCGAAATACAAGTGGAGAATTATTATCTTACCGAAACCGGAGAACTCAGAAAAAATATTGTTTTACCTTCGAACTCGTTCTCGGGGTTCTCGTACGACCCACGTGACCCTTCTCCTACATGGGGTGGCCCGACGCTTCGAAATGATTTATTACAGGGACCTTACGATCAGGTGGAAATGGTGGAATCGCGCAACGACATATTGGTTTTTACAACTTCACAACTTTCCGAAGATGTTGTTGTTATCGGACGCCCACGTGTAAGACTGTACGTTTCTTCAAACTGCGCTGATACCGATATTGCTGTAAGGCTGACAGATGTTTACCCCGACGGAAGTTCAATATTACTCCTCGATGATATATTCAGAATGCGGTTTCTTAATGGATTTTCAGAGCAGGATGTGAGTTTTTTGCAGACTGGGACTATCTACGAAGTTGAAATCGAAATGAGTGATATTGCTATTTGTTTTCAGGCAGGGCATTATATCCGCCTTGATATAACCGGCAGCAACTGGCCCCGCTTTCAACGAAATAAAAATACTGATGCAGCCCCTTTTGCAGCAGGCGATACGCTGATATCAAATACCCGGGTTTATCACCAAACCAATGCAGCCTCCTGTATTGAGCTACCTATCAGCTTCCAAAATATTATTAAAGACATACCTGCAAATAGTATTGATGTGTATCCGAACCCTGCAAATAATAGAATTTACCTAAAAAGTTCCAGTAATTGTATAATAAGAAATGTTGAGCTATACGATATTCAGGGTGAAAAACGAATTACATCTGCTGAAAATTCAATTGACATTTCAACAGTATTGCCGGGGATATACTTCCTGAAGATTTTTACTGATGATGGAGTGATTGGAAAGCGCTTTATTAAATATTAAAAATCGCTGAAGATTTTATTCGTTCAAAATTTTTATATCGAACATATCTCTACGATCCCAATCGTGCCAGTAACGAATGGAAATCATGCGTAACTCAGCCCAGTATCTTTCCGACTCAAGACCGTATTTTTTAACCAATTGCGAAATATCAGCTTCTATTTGATGGCATATTTCGGGTTTTAAGCTAATTTCAATAGCTCTTTTGTTATAAATAACTTTGGCTGAAGGCCTTACATTGGTGGTGTCGACAAGAATATTTCCATACCCTATGGTTGCGCCTGTGCCGTATTGGAGTCCATCGTTCATACAACTGACAGGAGGTAAATCCCCTGCATACGAAATTACCTGAATTTCATCGAGCCCTGCATGAAAATATTCCAGTGCTCTGAATCCCATCTTTGCTCCGACTATACTATAGGCTCCCAGGTGAGAATGAAACTCAGATGCCATTGCCACAATTTTAAACTCCTGAACCCCATGAATCTGAACAATTTTATCTACCTCATCCCGTATGTCCTGCATAATCCAGAAGTCCGAAACCGGTATTTCGCTAAAGACAACTCCCTGTCCGGTTTTATTAGTATTAAGCATCGATCCGGCAAGTATATCACCGTAAAATGGTTCAATAGGGCTGATTGCTGGCAAACCCGACCGGTTGTATGTTTCTTTAAAGAAGTTAATGTTACCGAGGTACAAGGCGCACATATCGTCCCATATCTCAATGTTCTCAAACCCGTAGGCATCATTGAATTTCTTAAAAGCAGCAACATAGACATTGTTTAAACTATCGAGGTCTTCGAAAAACCCGGAAGAATAGTTAAAACCTGAGATAGATCCGACAATTTTGAGTGGGATGTGGCTGGCATTAAGATATTGGAAAGCTTCAATGTCCGATTCAAGATTGTAACCTGATTCTAACTCTGTATCGTTGTTGTACCAAAGTATTAGTCCGATTTTAGGCTTGAGCTCCGGGTGGCTTTTTAAAATATCTGAAATATTGGTTAGAGGCCCGAGTGCAACTATTATTGTTGTTTTGCTTTCGTTTGCAAGGGCATCATACATGATTTGCAACGATTTTGGTAGGAGAGGAGCAGTATATTCCGGGAAAAGTCGCTCCCACCCTAAAAGTGCATGTTCTCTGAAATTTTTTTTGCAATTATTTTTTTCCCCTACTCCAACAGGTATTCCCTCATGGCCAAAACCTCTCAGCAGAAGCTGAAAATATCCGGCTGTTTCATCGGGGTAAAGCACCCCATCGGTAGAAGTAATTGCATTAATATTGAAATCGGGAGATGCACAGAATAACGTTACTGCACGAAAATCATCCTGTCCGCCATCGGTGTCGATTATAATATTGTATAAAGCGCGTTTGTGCGCCGAAACACTTACCGGAATGAGTAAGCAACACAGAAAGAGTAGTTTTATTATATACAACAAGGGTTTACTGTTTTGTGCAAAAATACAATTATTATTATCCGGTTTAAAATCCGGAAATTATAAATTGATATGTTAATCAAATTCCGGCTATTCTTTTTCTACCTTGCGCACAATAATCTTCTCAGCCGTTGTTATTTTGATTGTGTACATCCCGGGTGCCAGTCCCTTAATGTTGATTTCTTTTGTGAAGTCAACAGGTGCATTTGCTTCTTGCCATTCTCCGATTTTCTTGCCGGTTACATCGTACATTTCAGCAATGAATACATCGCTGTCCCAGTTTTCAACTTTAATGTTCAAGCTGTTATTGAATGGATTAGGGTAAATAAATATACCCGGCTCTGTGGCAGCATCTTTACAGAATACACTTACCACAGCCGAATATTTACTTACTCCGTCAAAATCAGTCTGGCTTAAACGATAATACAGTATTGAGTCAGAAACAATTTTATCGGTATAATAGTAGTTCTTGAGCGTGATTGAGTTGCCGGCCCCATCAACAGATGCTGCAATATTCCAATAGGACCCGTCTTCGCTTCGTTCGATGGTGAACTTTGAATTATTGCTTTCCGATGCAGTTTGCCATGTAAGTAGTACACCAGTTCCAGTACATTTTGCATCAAAACTTGTAAGCTCAACAGGCAGCGGATTAATACCGCGTTTACTTCCGAAGCTTACCGGACTGTAAGATGAAAATGATATGGTAGAAGTTATTGTACCCGAAGTCAGATCCCCTGAAAGTGAACCTGCCTTGTACTCCCAGCAACTACCTGTATAGTGAGCAACAGCAAGGTCGGTCAGATCGGTAATACCGCTTCTGCTGCCGCTATACCAGTATAAAGTTACAGCGGGAGTTGAATTTGTGGTAGTCAGTACCCAGTGTTCTACCCCGCTTGTATGGTGCAACTGGCTTTCGTCGCACATATATGCTGCCGACCAGTTATAAGGTCCTTCTGTGAAATTATATTCCGCAGTAATTGTTGAATTATTCGAAGGCGCCGCAATTCCTACAGGTGCCCATACAATACCTTCTCCAACCGGAAATGTGAATGCACCCGTACCTGATTTGGTGACCTGACCGTCAACATAGCTGTTTGCCGTTCCAATATCCGATGAAGCATTTGAAGTAAATGACAGCGATCCGGTGCCTGTAAAATACAGCACTCCGTTCGTAAATATAGCAGATCCGTTTATAATCATTGATTCACTGATATTCAAATCTGTAACTCCGGTTGCAGTATTGTTAAATGTAACATTATTGAAGAGGCTTGCTCCTGATTGAATTTCCTGATTCGATGAACCGTTGAATATCACAGTTCCTGAACCGGCATTAAATGTACCGTCATTAACCCAGTTCCCTTTTGCATAAAGCGTTGATGAACTGCTCATAGTAACAGTTCCTGAATTTGTGAAGTCTCCGTTCACTGTAAGGTTTCCTCCGGAATTAATGCTTAAGCTGTTTCCGTTATCAATGGTAAGTTTATTACATTTTGCAACGTTCACAGTGTTTACCGATGGTATGGCTGTAAAACAGCTTCCATTAGAACGAATAAATACGTTTGAAGCCTCTGCGGGTACAGAAGCCGGAACTTCAAAATCGGAGCCTGAAAATTTAATCCAATTACCATTGGTATTTCCGTCCCAGGCTGTATTAATTGCTCCTGTCCATATATAATCATTGCTAAGAATACCTGAGGTTGATGGAATTGTAACGGCCACTTCAATCACATTGGAAGTGACTGAACTGCACACTCCACTGGTAACAATTGCACGGTACGATGTGGTTTTAGAAAGTTGTGGCGTAGTATAGGTCGAATTGGTTGCTCCTGCAATATTCTGCCATGTTCCACTGGAATTAGTTTGCCATTGAATATTTCCTGTATTACCCGTGAGAGACAGCAAAGCAGTAGTTCCGGCACAAATTTCCGAAGCCGGATTTGATGAAGCTGTTCCGCTTACCGAAGTCGCATCAACACTCCAGATATAGGTGTTTTCCGGACTGATGTCGCACCCGATGCCATTACAATTTTTACGAATTTTTATTCTGTTATCGGTGCCGGTTGCTGCGAAGCTGGGTAGCGAGGTGCTCCATGATGAATATGTGTTACCTGCATTTGTCGAATAGCAATACTCTATATTGCATGTTCCGGTTCCACCACCATTATCGGTTACCCCGGTAAGTGTAAGTATGTCACCAACGCAAACATTAGAAGTGTTGGGAGACTTAGTAGCTGAGGGATCGGATGGATCTGCAACCACCTGAACACTGGCACTTAAGCTGTAGATAGGACTGGTGCAACCGTTACCGGTGGTAGTAGCAGAAAGCCTGTAATAATAGGTAGAAGTTACTGTGATACCACTTACTGTCATACTGGTTGTAGTTGGGTTTGTATAAGCAGCTCCGGCAGGTGTTCCTGTAATAACATTACTCCATGAGGAATTATTCGGTGAATATTGCCATTGATAAGTAAATGTCCCGGTTCCATTTGACAATGAACTACTATAAACGCTAGAACCACCCTGGCAAATGATTGAATTGGTACGCGATGCCGCTGTTAACGACGGGTCTGCAACCACCTGAACAGTTGCTGAAGCGCTTGTGACAGGACTTGTACAACCATTTCCTGCAATTGTAGCATACAACTGATAATAGTATGTGCCAATGGCTGAAATACCTCCAATAGTCATTGTGGCCGATGTCGCATTGGTATATGTAGCTCCGGTGGGTGTTCCTGTAGCCACATTGCTATAAGTAATTCCATCGGCAGAGTACTGCCATTGATATGCAACAGTGCCTGTACCACCGGTAAGATTGCTGCTGTATATAGTTGAACCTCCCTGGCAGATAATAGAATTGGTTTGTGTAGCAGCCGATAACGAAGGATCTGCAACCACCTGCACAGTTGCTCCGGCACTGGTAACAGGGTTTGTACAGCCACTGCCGTCAATTGTGGCTGAT
>ENA-UOWO01004096-UOWO01004096.1-activated-sludge-metagenome-genome-assembly--contig:-NODE-4096-length-16333-cov-5.221587_pt1 | contig 16333 bp, 14 predicted proteins | sample MGYA00238148_ERZ761564 | MGnify/ENA primary metagenome ERZ761564 (study PRJEB28885, sample SAMN05720194) | activated sludge metagenome | isolation source: Anaerobic digester | place: USA...
ATGCGGTACTGCTCGGCCATCCGTTCGCTCCGAAATCCGGAACGCCGACACCCGGCAGGGGTCGACAGTCACCTGGGTAGTGCGAGTGCCGCGTGGACAGGGGTGGGTCACCGTTCATGGTGCATGAGGTGGTGGTCTGTGGGTCGCCAACGACTCCAGTCGGTGCGTCGCCGGTTGCCGACGCCATGCCGTTCCCCGGCCGAGGAAGTCGTGATCGATGCCGGGCAGAAGGAGGCGGGTGGAGGCCGCGCGTGAGCGGTGGAGGCGCAGGGCGGAGCCGGCGAGGCCCAAGAGGAGAAAGAGTAGACCGGCAGTCTGCGGAAAGCCGAAGGTGTCGAAGAAGGCCATGCCGCAGGCGCCGGCTGCGATCGACGCCACCAGCGCTTGGCACATCTCCCGGTCGAAACTGTCCTCGGCGAGCCGGCGCGCTCTCCTGGCCGCCCACATCGCCGACCCGATCACCGCGAGGAAGCCGAGCAGTCCGAGGATCCCGCCTTCGATCAGCAGGCCGAGGTAGCCATTGTCCAGGATCCAGTACTTGGGCAGGAACGTGCCGAATCCCCTACCCAGCAAAGGGCTTTGGCCAATCATCAGGCCGGCGATGTCGTAGCTGCCCGTCCGTGATCCGATGCTGGGGTCCTCGGAGGCGCCGGTGAAGAGACTGGTGAAGGCGCCCAGACTGCCCGGGAAGGAAACGTACACCAGGCCGGCGACGGCGACCGCGAACCCGACCGCGCGGAGCCTGGCCGCGTTGGACCAGCCCGCGGCCAGCACGATCACCCCGGCGAGCGCACACAGGGCGGCGGACCGGGAGAGGGACAGGAAGATGGCCAGCGTCACGACGACCAGGATCGCCCGGTACAGCCATTTCCGGGACGATTCCCGGGTGGCGTAGACGATGGTCAGGGGCAGGGCCATCGTCAGGACGACGCCGTATTCGATCGGGTGGGTCGACGTGGCGCTGGGGCGCACGAAGCCGGTCCGGTCGATCAGGCCCCAGCCCGCCGTTCCGGCAGTGAGCCCAGGTATCCGAAGCCGGTCGATCCACAGTTCTTTGGTGAAGTACTGGAACAGGCCGAACGCCGCGATGATGCCGATTCCGAGAACGAGTCGGCGAAGCAGCGTCCGTTGGCGTTCCAGGCTGGATATTCCGTCGTTCGCCACCAGCAGCACGCCAGCCAGGCCGAAAAGCTTCAGCATTCCGCTGTCGGCGGGGCTGATCTCGTCGTAGGGAATCGGCTGCGCCATCGCGTGGACGTAGACGGCCAGCATGATCAGCAGCCATACGATCACGGAGATTCGGACGGGGCGGGCACCGACGTCGTCGGCGCCGGTCCGGTGGATCTGGAACCAGATCCACCAACAGAAGCATCCGATAGCCATGATGGTCGACAGCGCGCCGGCGCTACCCAACGGCGCGACCACCATCGCGGACGGGACCCCGAGGAGCAGGACCACGTAGACCGTCAGGATGGACGTGGCGTCCAGTCCGCGCGAAGGTGCGCGAGTTCGTCGGAACGCCATCGGTCAGCCTATGTTCTTTGAACTGTTCGGCTGCTCGTCCTCACCTTCGGGCGAAACGGGCCGGAATCGGCGGGCGCCCGAGGTCGAGTCCATCGGTGCCGGTCGTTGACCGATTTGCCGCGAGGAGGGAGCCACGGCGGTGCGGGGGCCGAGCCTACGAACGCCTTCCTGAGTTGCCGGGACGACGACACCGGCCATTCGTGGCCGTGGCCCGAGTTCGCTGTCGTCGTCCTGATCGGGGCGGCCCGGCGGCCCAGCAGCAGGCCGTCCAGCAGGCCGATGGCGAGCAGCCCGATCCCGAGCACCGCGATCGCGACGACGATGCCGGTCCTGATCTGATCCTTGTGCAGGACCTGCGGCTGCGTGTCGACGATCAACGGGGTGGAGGTGATCGATGCGTCCGCCGGAAGCTGGAATCCCGACTGGAGGGTTGCCAGCGCAACGGGAACCCGCGCGATCACGGCCTGGAGCGCCGCGGATGCGGCTTCCGCTGATGGCGCCTCCATTGTCACCAGGATGACCGGCGCGCTGTTGGTGAAGTCCTGCGTCACCTGATACTCGGCGCCCGGATAGGCGATAGCGATTTCATCCTGCGCCGACTGGGACACCAACTGCTGAATGACCAGGTCACGAGCCTGACTCACCCCGCCGAGCGACAGGAGCGGGTTGCCGACGGCCTGAACCTCCGCGTCCCGTTCGACGGTCGTCAGAGGCGGTAGCACCAGTGCGGAGCCGGTCGCCTCGTAGGTAGGTCCCATCCGGATGACGACGAACGCGGTCGCGCCGACAGCGACGATCACAGTCGCCAGGACCAGATACCAGCGCCGGCGAAGCGTGCGAATGAAGTCCCTGGTTTGCATGCCTATCGTCCCCCACGTGCGCGAGCCGGGGGCACCCGTAGGTCCGTCATCCCAATGCCACCCGACTGCGACTCTTGTCCCTCAGCCAACAACGTTCCCCCCGGCCTCCACCACGCAGAGCATGGCGTTGGCACCGCCGATAGACTACCATGGGCAGCGAGCCTTTAGGCCAGGAGGGGTTGGATCACCCTAATGGACTACCAGATTCGGGGATCTGGCGCTTAAAAGGCCTCGAAGCGTAGCGAGGGTGGGGATGACTGCAGCAGAACTGTTGAAGTTGGCACTTCGTCGTTGGTACATCCTGCTGCTGGGCGCCGCGTTGACGGTCGGTGCCGCGTGGTCCGTTGCGCACCCGGCAGGGGTGTACTGGACGCGGTCCGACGTAACCCTTCTCCCCCCGGCAGAGTTCTACTACCCCAATCAACTGGAGGATCCGCAGTACTCGCTGGCCGCCCTGGCGGGGTTGGTTGCCAGTGAGTACAACGGAAGCGATCGGCTGATCCCGACGTCGTCATCCGACACGACGTTGTATGGGCTCGGCGAACGATCCGGTGTCGACGTTCGGGTGCCCAACCTGGGGAATCAATGGGTCCCGCTCTACACGTCGCCGACGATCGCCGTCCAGGTCGTCGACAGCGACCCCGCGGTTGTCGCGGAGAAGCTGCAGGAAGCCGTCGCCCGGCTCGATCAGCTGCTCACTGCCAAGCAGGACGATCTCCACATCGCGCCCGGGATGCGGGCGACCCTGTTCGCGCCGCAGACCGAGCCGTCCGTGTACTACGTCGCCGGGAGCCGGCCGCGCGCCTTCGGCGGGATGGTGGTGCTGGGGATCGCCCTCACGCTGATGGCGGTCTACCTCTCCGATCGCATCCGTTTCCGTCGTCGGCGGACCGCCGAGCGGGCTCGGTCCGTCACCGCAGCGAGCCGCAGCCAGGATCGACCGACCACGTCTCGACCTGTTCGCCGGCCCTCGGAGCTCAGTTCCACCTGATCGACGCACCCGCCGGGACGACCTGCGGCCGTGACCACTGAGGCGGCGGTCGGTCGAGGTCCGGGCCGCTGAGCAACCAGATGACCCCCGGCTGCACGCCGGCGATCCACCGTCGCCCGGAGAGTTCGGTGCCGATCAGTTTCAGGTCTCGCAGCGTGAGATCGGTCAGCAGGATGCGGCTGTCCACCGGTGATGTTCGCAGGACGTCGACGATCTCCGAGATGTCGTCGACCGCCTGCATGGAGACCGGTCGTCCGTTCCGGGTCAAGGTCAGTGCACCCGATGCGAGACGGGCGAACGATCCTGAGTCGTCGAAGTTGATGACCTGCAGGGGCGAGCCGGTCCCGAAACTCAGCAGGTCGACGTCGTGGCTGATGTCGCCGATGATCGTCCGCTCACCGATGGTCCGCCGGACGCGAAGCGCCTCCACCGATCGCTTGAGCCAGTTCAGCCGCCACCCCTGGCTGCGGATGAGGGGAAGCTGCCGGACGCGGGAGCGTTTCGAGCCGATTGCCCCGCACGTCGTGTGGATGGGCCGCAGGTCGGCATAGCTCTCGCCCACGAAGGCGTGCGCGACATCGAGCTTGGCCATGTTCGTCGACATGCTGTTGTGGGTGATCGCGAGGTCGACCGCACCCACTCGGAGTCCGGCCCTCCGGAGACGAACGCTGTACTCGACGGCATAGGCGTGCCACGACAGCTCCGGGTCCTCGGCGAGGGGACTGTCGATGATCCTGCTCCTGCCGACCATGAACAGCACCTCGTCGAGGGTGTCCACATCGACCGGTGCAGGTGCGGAGGCACCGATCAGGAGTATGCGGTCACGCATTCGTCCGACGGAGCCACCACGTGAGTCCATGCCATTCGCGCCCAGCATCCCCCACTCGTCGCCCAGCAGGGCTCCGGCCTCGGCGAGGCGGTCGAACGAATGGATGAACACGTCCTGGTGGACGAATACCACCGTTTCATGACGCGCCCGCCGGGCCCCGGCATTCAGCGCGGCGCCGGCCGAGTGGTACCAGTGGCTCGTGTTGTCCATCGGAAGGTAGTCGATATCGAGCGGCCCCGAATAGCCGGCCACCGACCTGGAGAGGCACTCGTCGAGAACCTCCGGATCGTTGTAGACGCAGACGATGGAAATGCCGGCGATCCGCGGTTGTTGCGACATCGCGTCCCGCCTCCTTTCTCAAAGCGACTTGCCCGGGCTCGGTACGGGGGTCCGGGTCGACGGGTGTCAACGAACTGGTGGGGTCAGACCAGCACTTCGGCCGGGGCGGGGTGACCCAGGAAGGCGGTGGGGCTGGCGGTGAGACCGTAGGCACCCGCCTGGAACAGGACGACCAGGTCACCGACCTCGGCGGCGGGGAGTGACATGTTGTCGCCGAGAAGATCGAGCGGCGTGCAGAGCGAGCCGACCACCGTGGCCGGGTCCGGGTCGACGGGATCGTCCATTCGATTCCCGATGCTGACCGGGTAGTTCCGTCGGATCACCTGGCCGAAGTTGCCGGAGGCGGCCAGTTGGTGGTGGAGGCCACCGTCCACGACCAGGTAGGTCCGACCGCGGGACACCTTCTTGTCGACGATCCGGGTGACGTAGATGCCGCATTCGCCGACGATGTACCGGCCCAGTTCGATGACCACCCTCGCCTCGGGCAGATTCGGGTCGATCGACTCCTCGACGAGTGTCGCCAGGTTTGCCCCCACCGCGTCGAGGTCGACCGCGGCGTCCTTGTCGAAGTAGGGGATGCCCAGCCCGCCGCCGAGGTTGACGTACCGCACCGGCCAGGGGCTCTTGTCGGCAAGGGCGAGGACCAGGTCCACCGTCTTGCGCTGGGCGTCACAGAGGATGTCGGCGTTGAGATTCTGCGAGCCGGCGAACACATGGAAGCCCTGGAAGTCGATGTCCATGGCGGCCAGATCGGCCATCAGCGACGGCACCTGTTCGACGTCCACCCCGAACTGCTGGGGACCCCCTCCCATTCGCATGCCGGACCCCTTGACCTGGAAGTCGGGGTTCACGCGGATCGCGACCCGCGGCCGGATCCCCAGGTGATCGCCGATCCGCAGCACCCGGGAGGCCTCGCCGGCCGACTCCATCTCGATGGTCACCCCGGCCGCAATGGCCTGGCTCAGCTCGGTGTCGGTCTTGCCGGGGCCGGCGAAGCTCACGCGGGCGGGCGGCATCGGGGTGTCGAGCGCGGTCCGCATCTCCCCGGCGGATGCCACGTCGAACGAGTCGACGAGCCCGGAGAGGTGTTGGACCACCGCGGGCATGGGATTGGCCTTGACCGCGTAACTGAGGTTGATGCGATCGGGCAGGGCCGCGCGCAACGAACCGACCCGAGCGGTCAGCCGCCCGCGGTCGTAGGCGAAGAACGGCGTCGAGCCCACCCGGGCGGCCAACCGCTCCAGCGGAAGCCCGCCGACGGCCAGCTGTCCGTCGATCGAGTCGAACGAGGCGATCACCTCGGCGTGCGTCATGCCCCAAACTCCTCGTGCAGTCGCTTGCGGTCGAACTTTCCATTGGGAGAACGCGGGATCTCGGCCCGCACGAGCACCTGCGCCGGCACCATGAACGACGGAAGCGTCCGTTTCATCGCGGCAACCAGGTGCGCTCCGTCGAGCTCGTCCGCAACCGGCGGGGTCGCCACCAGGACGATCCGCTGCCCGAGGCGAGGATCCTCGACGCCCAGTGCGACGGCGTCGCGGACCAGCCCGGTTGCGTAGGCGACCTCCTCGATCTCGGACGGGCTGACCCGGTACCCCGAGGTCTTGATCATTTCGTCCTTTCGGCCGACGAAGTACAGGAATCCGTCCTCATCTGCCTTCACACCGTCGCCGGACCAGACCGTCATTTCGGGGTTGCGCCATGGTTCCTGTCGGCCGGGCACCGGACGGAAGCGCTCGGCCGTCCGCTCCGGATCGTTCCAGTACCCGAGGGCGACGAGCGCGCCGCGGTGCACGAGTTCTCCCTCTTCTCCGGGATCACAGCGAGATCCATCCGGCCGGACGACGAGGATCTCGGCGTTCGGGATCGCCTTGCCGATCGAATCCGGCCGGCGGTCGACCTCGGACGGATCAAGGTAGGTGGACCGAAAGGCCTCCGTCAGGCCGTACATCAGATACGGGTCGGCGGTGGGGAACAGCCCCCGCAGCTTGTCGAGCGTCGGCTTGGGCATCCGGCCCCCGGTGTTCGCGAAGTACCGCAGCGAGGCGGTCGCGTCGTCCGGCCATTTCTGCGCGGCGATCTGGATCCACAGGGGGGGGACACAGGTCAGACCGGTCACCTTGTGCTGTGCGCACAACCGGACGACGTCGGCGGGCAGCAGGTAGTTCATCAGGACAACGTGCGCACCCACGCTGAAGGCCGTCGTCAACTGGCTAAACCCGGCATCGAAGCTGAGCGGTAGCGCGGAGAGGATGACGTCGTCGGCCGTGTTGCGAAGGTATTGGGCCACGCTCTCGGCGCCGACGATCAGATTGCGGTGGCTGAGCACGACCCCCTTTGGTCGGCCGGTGCTGCCCGAGGTGTAGAGGATCGCCGCCATGTCGAGGTCGATCGGGTGGTCGGCGTCCGCGGGCGGATGGCTGCCGGCCACCAACGTGTCCCAGGAATGGGTCGTCGGACCGACATCCGATGGCGCGTCGCCGATGACGACGACGTGCTCGACCGTCGGGCATGTGGTCAACTCCTGCTCAAGCAGGGCGAGCCTTTCCGGCGACGTCACCAAGACCCGCACGTCGCAGTCGCGCAGGATGTACCCCACCTGTTGCGGCTTGAGGAGAGGGTTGATCGGGACGAACACACCACCGGCGGCCGAGGTGCCGAAGATCGCTGCCACCGTCTCGATCCGCTTGTCGAGGAGGACGGCGACGCGCTCCGATCGGCGCAGGCCAATCCCGAGGAAACCTTGCGCCGCCGCGGCGGAAAGCCGCCAGAGCTCGCCATACGTCAGACTCTGCTTTTTGAAGGTCAGCGCCGGCGAATCGGGGTGCGTGCGCGCACGTCCTTCAAGCAAATGGTGCAGGTTGGTCCGCACTGTCGTTCCTCTCGGTCGTGGTCGGCCGTCACCACGGCACGCAGGTGAGTTCGCTGTACAGGTAATCGATCTGTTCCGCTCGAAGGCTTGCACTGCGGAACATCCGCGGCCGCCCCTGGCGCAGTATCGAACCGCGCGGACGGTGCCCCCCGACACGCAATTCTACCAGCGTAAAGGGGATCGCATGCCGTAGGAGCAGATGACGGAAGAAGTACCTGTTCGTGTGACGGAATACCTCGGAATCACTGACGTACAGGACGGATGCGAACAACGGAAGCCGCTTACGGCGATCGCGGCGGTACATTACGTAGCACTGCCGATCGTGCACGCGGAGCAGCAGGTGACGGGCCCCGAGCAGTCCGCGATGATCGCGATAGATCAGCCGGTTCTGTTCGCTGAGCTGGGCGTCGATGTCTTCCGGATCGGTGACGATCTGGACGCGCGCCGACCTGATCGGTAACGGAATGTTCGGAACAACGGCCGTCGTCGTGTCCAACTCGACGAATTTCAATCGCTTGTTCAGCGCCACCACATTGCCTGATGGGGACAGATCGGTGAAATGGTAACCGGGTTGACCCAACATCCTGCGAAGGAGTCGCAGCCCGCGTCCACGGTGCTCCTCCAAAACGCACCAGGCGGCCAGATTGCAAAACGCTTCGACCTGACCGTCCAGAATTCGCTCCGAATAGAACGCCAGGTAGACACCGACGATGGCGTCATCGGTCCGGAGCAGGAATCCATGGTTGGGCTGCAGAAATCGCCACGGCGGGTTCAGTGCCTTTGACCAGGTTTCGGCGGAAACGCCTGATTGCATATTCGCTTGAAGGAAGCGGGCGACGTCATCGATATCCGCAGGAGTAATTGGTGCCAGCGCAACCTTCGTGTCAACCACCACGACTCCAATTTACGCTAAGGTGTGCCTCGGTGGGAATCTGCCGGGGCGTCGGGTCGGGCATGCGACAATGCGGGACCGAAGGTCGCGCGAAGGGTGGGGTCATGTCGTTGGCCGGGTGTCGAGGAACGGCGTGGTGATCAGCATCGTCATCGCCGCGCACAACGAGGAAGCTGTGATCGGCCGCTGTCTCGACTCGTTGCTGGCCGATGCAGACGTCGGCGAATTCGATGTGACAGTTGCGGCCAACGGTTGCACCGACGGGACCGCCGAGGTTGCCGCCCGGCGCGCCGGGGTCCGGGTGCTCGACCTCCCGGACGCCGGCAAGGCCCGGGCGCTCAACGCTGCCGATGAGGTGGCGGTCGGCTTCCCGCGCGTCTACCTGGATGCCGACATCTTCGCCGGTGCCGACGTGGCCAGGGCGCTCTGTGCGGCGCTGGACGCCGGGCGACCAGAAGGCGGCGACGGCCCGGTCCTGGCCGCAGTGCCGCGACGGGATGTCGACGTGGTCGGTCGCCCACTGCTGGTCAAAGGCTACTTCGCCATCAGCGGCCGACTCCCCGTCTTTCGGAACGGCCTTTTCGGCCGCGGCATGATCGCCGTCTCCGAGCAGGGCCGGGCCAGATTCGAACGGTTCCCGGAGATGGTGGCGGACGACCTGTTCCTGGACTCTCAGTTCACCGAAGAGGAGAAGTGTCAGGTCATAGCAGTCGGCACCATGGTCGAAACGCCGCGCACAACCAAGGATCTGGTCCGCCGACTGATTCGGGTGCGTCGCGGCAACAGCGCGATGCGAGCGGCCGGTCGGGCCGGCGAGATCGGTGCTTCGATCCGGCAGGCCGATCGTACGTCGTGGCTCAGGGATGTTGTGTTTCCGAACCCACGACTGTTGCCCGCGGGCATCGCATACTTTTCGATCAGCGTCTGGGCTTCGCTGCTCGCCCGCCGAGCGCCCACGAACGGCAACGCGTGGGGTCGGGACGAATCCACGCGAACGGGCCCGCAGCCGGGCAAGGTCGAGGGAGAACGCGATGCCTGAGCACCGGGCACTGAACATCTGCTTCCACGGGATCGGGAACCCGGCCCGTACGCTCGAACCCGGTGAAGATCGATACTGGATCAGCGTCGACGAGTTCCATCGGATCCTGGATGAGATCGCTACCTGGCCGGACGTTCGGATCAGCTTCGATGACGGCAACGCATCGGACGTCGAGATCGGGTTTCCGGCACTTGTCGAACGCGGTCTGACGGCGACCTTCTTCGTCCTGGCCGGACGGTTCGGGGAGCGGGGCAGTCTGAGTGAGACGGATGTCATCGAACTGCACCGGGGCCGTATGAAGATCGGAACCCACGGGATGGACCACGTTCCATGGCGCCGGATGTCGAATGCGGTTCGTGATCGCGAACTCGTCCAGGCGCGTCAGCGAATCGCCGAGGTTGCCGGTACCGACATCCTCGAAGCCGCACTCCCGCTCGGTCAATACGATCGCAAGCTGCTCGCCGACCTGAAAGGGCTCGGCTACCGAGCAGTGCACACGAGTGACCGCCGGGCGGCCAGGCGCGGCCGCTGGATTCAGCCACGATTCAGCGTCACGCGCGTCGACACCGTGCAATCCCTCCGTGATTCGGCGCTGAAGCCGCCGCCATTGACAAAAAGCCTTGAACTGAGCGTCAAAGGGGTCCTCAAACGGCTGAGGTAACCGAACTGTTCGCGTTCGGTCGCGATCGCCGCTTGATGAAGCGGCGGAACTCTTCGACGTCGTCGAGGTCCACGAACTCACGATCCGTGGGTGCGGCGGGCGGCGCGACCAGAGCCGGCGTCGGGGCGATGCCACGGTGGCCGGTCAGATCGTCGAAGACAGCGACGTAGTTCTCGGCCTGCGGACGCCAGTCCAACGCCTTCGACACCCGCTGCCGTGCCGCGACGCCACGATCGGCCCGAAGTTCCGCATCGTCCAGCAGCTTCTCGACCGCGTCGGCGAACGCGATGACGTCGCCGTCCTCGACGTAGGTGACCGTGTCGGCTCCGGAAACCCGGGTCTCCACGAGATCGAACGACACCGACGGCAGCGCGTAGGCCATGTATTCCATCGTCTTGTTCATGGTCGACACGTCGTTGAGCGGTGTCTTGAGGTCGGGGCACAGGCCGACATCGGCTGCGCTGAGGTAGTCGGCGATCATCGCCTTGTCCGCTCGCCCGGTGAAGACGACGTGGTCGTCGAGGCCGAGCGCGGTGCACTCGTTCTTCAGGTCATCCAGGCAGTCACCGAATCCGAGCAAGGCCACCCGCAGACCGGTTCGACCACGACGATGCACCAATTCGTCGGTGACGTGCAGGATGGTGTCGACACCGTCCTGCGGACCCATGATGCCGAGGTACACGAGCAGATGGTCGGCACCTTCCCGGATGGACGCGGGCGGGTAGACGGGTCGCATCGAGCGGGTGTCCGGACCACTGCGGACCACGGTGACGTGGTCTGCCGGGACCCGACCTCGGCCGATCGCCCGGCTCCGATAGGACTCGTTGGTGGAGATCACCCGGTCGGCGGCGCGATAGGTCATTCGCTCCAACCAGCGCAAGCCCTTGAGCTGCACCTTGCCACCCGTCGTCGTAGGCACCCCGAACCTCGACAGGTAAAGCTCGGGGTTCAGATCGTGCTGGTCGAAGATGAACTTCGTGCCGGTGATTCGCCACAGGAGGGCCAGCAACCAGTACGTGTCCGGGGGATTGCAGGCCTGGATCACGTCGAAGCCCCGTTCCCGCTTTACGCGGATCGACAGGGTGGCGGTGCGTAGCCAGGAGTACACGAACTCGAGCACGAATCCACCGAGTCCCTTGGCGTCCGGCGCCGGCCGGTACTTGTAGATCGCGACGTCGTCGATGATCTCGAACGACGGATCGCCGGGACCCTTCGGGCAGATCACACTGACCGCGTATCCGTTGTCCTTGAGCGCCTGGCATTCCAGCCAGACCCGTCGATCGAGGGGAACCGGCAGGTTCTGCACGATGATCAACACCCGCGGACCGTCCGGTGCCGAACCGTCGGTGCGGGACCGGCCGGCGGCCTTGCCGGCCCTGTCGGAAAACCGGGTGGTCATGGATCGAACCTCCGTGCGGAAATGGGCATAGGGACGATGGGATGTGCGGTCATGACCGCACGACCGCAGGCGAGGCCGCCTGGGGAACAAGGACAGTGGGCTCACCGGTGCCATCCGCAGGCACCTGCCAGATGTCGTAGGTGGTCGCCTCGGAGCCGGTCCGGGGCAGCGCGTACAGCACGGTCGAGTTGTCCAGCCACTCCACCTGGTCGTCGACGCTGCGGGACTCGGCCAGCACGGTCTCGTGACCGGTGGCCAGGTCGTAGACCGCGATGTTCCACTGGCCGGGGGCGGGGTTGCCCTGCCGGGTCTTGTAGGCGACCCGGGTCCGGTCGGGCGAGACCGAGGGGCATTCGGCGTCGGTGCGGATGGAGGTCAGCGTCCGATCGGCGATGCTGCCCTTCATCAGCCAGGTCTTGCCGAGGGTGTTGGAGGCCCCGGTGGCGTAGAAGGTGTCGTCGTCCACGAAGGTGACGCCCCAGAAGTTGCGGTCGACGATGTCGAACGGCTGGCCGTCGATCGTGGCGGTGAATTCCTCGAGGTTGCCGATCACCTCGCCGTTGTCCCGGCGGACGATCGTCTCGGTGGAGAACGACGACTCGGCGTACGAGTGGCCGGTGACGAACGTGGTGGTCGACATCAATGACCCGTCGGGGGAGATCCGGGCCCGGCTGGGCAACCCGTTGAGGTCCTGGGTGTTCTGCGGGGCCAGGTTCGGGCCGAGCTCGGTGATCCCGTACTTGGAGACAATGCCGCGCTCGGCGGTGATGCAGACCCCGTCGACCGCGGTGGCGTACACACGCTCGCAGGAGGAGTCCAGCACCACCCGCGCACCGGAGGGGTCGGCGAGCGCCACCACGGCCAGCTTGCCGTAGGTCGGGCCGAGCGCGGTGGATCGGAAGACCACGTGGTCGGTGGCCAGCATGGAGTTGAGGTCGGTGGCCTGCTCGACGGCCGGTGCGTTCGCGGCCTGGGCGTCGGCGGTGGTGCGCTGGTAGGTGAAGTAGCCGATGGCGGCGCCGATCGCCAGCACGACGACGACCACCAGCGCGACCGTCCGGTTGCGAGTCAGCGTCATGCGGACTCACCGGCCGAGGCGGCCGACCGTTCGGTGCGGATGTGCAGCAGGGCGCCCGCCAGCGGGATCGCGAGCGCCAGCCCGATGCCCATCACAAGCATCGCGATCTGCAGGCTGCCGAACTGCCAGAGCAGGCCGAAGCCCAGGGAGGCGACGAACCGGAACATCGCGACGACGGTCTGCGCGGCGCTGATGCCGCTGGCCCGGCTGGCGGCCGGCACGAGCCGGGTGGCCAACGCCGACATGACGCCGTCGGTGGCTGCGTAAAAGGTGCCGAGCAGCAGCAGGACGACGATGACCCCGGCGAACCCGCCCAGTTCGAAGCCGGCGATCACGTAGCACAGCAGCAGCAGGACGTAGCCGCCGACGAAGACCTTGCCCCGGCCGATCCGGTCGGCCAGCCTGCCCATCGGCACGGCCAGCATCAGGTAGGCGAAGTTGGTGCCCACGAACAACAGCGGGAAGTACGCGGCGGAGATGTCGCCCGTGTTCTCCAACGCCAGGTACAGAAAGCCGTCGCCGATGGTGACCAGGGACAGCGCCGCAGCGGCGATCAGCAGGCGGCGCAGACCCGGATTGGCCAGGTCCCGCCACCGCGGACGGGCCGGGGGAGCCGGCGCTTCGGCGACCTCCACCGACGCGTCGCTCGTGGCGGCTTCGGCGGCCTTTCCGGAACGGGTGCGCAGGTCCGGCACGGCCAGCGCGAGCACCGCCACCCCGACGACGGCGAAGGCGAACGACCAGACGAACACGGTCTGGTAGCCACCGAGCCCGATCGGGAAGACGGCCAGAATGGCAAAGGCCATCAGCGGGCCGATCAGCGCGCCGGCGGTATCCATGGCCCGGTGCACGCCGAAGTTGCGCCCCAGGTGCGCGGGGTCGGATGCCGTCGCGATGAGCGCGTCGCGGGGTCCGGTGCGCAGTCCTTTGCCGAGCCGGTCGACGGCGACGACCGAGGTGATGGCCCAGAACCCGCTGACGAACAGCAGGCCGAGCCGGGTGAGGGCGGACAGCCCGTAGCCGGCGAAGGCCACCCACTTCGGACGGTCGGATCGATCGGCCCACCGTCCACCGGCGATCCGGACGAACGCGCTGATGCCCTGGTAGATGCCGTCGATGAAGCCGAAGGCCAACGGGCCAAGGCCGACGACGACGGTGATGTAGATGGGCAGGATCGCCGCGACCGATTCGGAGGAGATGTCGGTGAGCAGGCTGACGACGCCCAGGCCAACCACCGTGCTCGGGATCCTCGAACGGACCGAGCCGGTGCCGGAGGACCCGGCGCCCGCCGCCTCCTTCGCCTCGCTCTTTGGCGTGCCGCGCAGAGTGATGTACACGGTGCGGTCTCAGCCTTCCGCGGTCGGGTCGTCGGCGATCGGTTCGATCGACGAGCCGGACTCGGCATAGCGCCGCCCGCAGTCGACGCAGCTCAGCCCGGCCGGCAGTCGCCCGCCGCAGATGCAGGCCCACCCGATGCGACGCGCCGGGTTACCGACCATGAAGGCATGCGCGGAGACGTCCCGGGCGACGACGGAGCCGGCGCCGATGAACGAGTGCTCGCCGACCGTGCTCCCGCACACCACCACGGTGCCCGCGCCGAGGGTGGCGCCCCGCTTGATCAGCGTCGGCCGCAGTGCGTCGCCGCTGCGCTTGATGTGCGCGCGGGGCTTCATGTCGTTGGTGAAGATGACTCCGGGCCCGAGGAACACGTCGTCCTCGACCGTGACGCCCTCGAAGATCATCACCTGGTTCTTGACAGTCACCCGATCGCCGACCACGGCGCCACCCTCGACGAACGCGCCGTCGCAGATGTTGCAGTTCTTGCCGATCCGGGCGCCGGGCAGCACGTGCGCGAACGCCCACACCCGTGTGCCGGCCCCCACCGACGCGCTCTCGCACAATCCGTGTGGATGCACGAACACGCCTTCCGGCGCGACGCGACTCTGCTCCATCCCCCAAGTCCCTTCGTCCCCCGACGCAGCGGTCCACCAGTCGCCGCCCCATGACGATGCGGAGCCGCTCGGATCGTGGCCCCCGCCACGTGTCCCTCAAGCACTATAGCTACAGAGCGTGGCTTAGGGAACTGCCGAGCGACTCTTTCGGGCTAATCGGGGGGTGAAGGTTTGCTGCGAACCTGCTGTACGTCGCCTTGGTTCACCAGATTGCCGGATCACTCTCCACGGTGGGTGCCGGCCCAGTGGACTCGCCATGCCCGTCCGGCAGCACCGGGTCCGCAGATTCAGGAAGGGCTTACAGCCCTTGGCCGGCCTTGGCTCCGTCGTGCCAGACGTTCCCGCTGGTGACGACAGGGCTGTCGGTGGAAGTCAACGGGCCGTAGGCGCCCGATCGGGGGAAGATCTCCGTTGTGAACCGGTTTTGCAGGATCTGGATGTTCGAGACTCGTGACAGCACGTCGCGCCCCGCCTCGTAGCCGCCATAGACGGTGTAGGCGCCGCCGCCGAGAAGGTTGTCCTGGATCAGGATGTTCTTCATCTGGTCGGCACTTCCGGTCGACAGGATGATGGCTGCCGTGGCCCCGTCCTTCAGCACGATGCGATTGTGAATGATGTTGAGGCTGGTGGTCCCCAGTGACTGGACGCCGTCGTTGTGGCTGTCGTTGCCGATCGCGAGATCGTGAATGTAGGAGTCCCGGATGGTGACGTTGGTGCCTGCCTTGAAGCCGTCGACGGTTCCGTGGATGTTGCATCGAAGGCAGCTATAACCGGATCCGCCGACGGCGGAGTCGCCGGAGAGATTGTTTCCGCCATCGATCTCGACGTCAATGAGCTGAAGGTTCGCACTGCTGTCCTCGGAGAGCACGTTGAAAAAGCAGTTGCTCTGGATCAGCGAGTTTCGAATAACCACATTGCGCGCCTTTATTTCCAGGCACGAGGTGATCCGCTTTCCGGCGATCGTCGTGCTCGATTCGGTGATGATCGATGGGCCGGTGTATGCGGTCAGAGCTGTTCCTGCCGGGACGCCCGTGGTGCCGGCACCCGGCCAACTGCCCGAAGCAGGCGTCGAGGTCGTGCTCGAGACCGAAGTCGTCGTGCGCGATGTCGATGTCGATGTCGATGTTGATGTTTGCGTAGCTGTCGGGGTGGGGGTTGCCGTCCGCGTCGACGTGGTTGTCGACGGCGCTGTCGAGGTCGGACCGGTCGACGTCTGGGTCACCAGGTCGAATTTCTCGGACCGTCCGATTGACGTCCGGTTGGCGATCAGTGGCGACGTCCCCGCGCTCCCCGCGGTCACGATCTTGTTGTTCGCCCGCGCCCGCAGGCTCGTCGTGCCGTCGCTGTTATTGATCAGTTGGAACTTCTCCCACTGTCCTGTGGCGGTGCGATTGCTGATGAGCGCCTCGTTTCCGGCGGATTCGGCGCAGACGTACTTGCCGTTTGCGAGGGCTCGCAGGTAGACGTCGGTGCTGTTCACCCGGATCAGTTCGAACTTCTCCGATTGGCCCACCGAAGTCCGGCTCGCGGTCAGGGCGGAATTGCCGCCGCTGCCCGCCGTCACGTACTTGTTGTTCACCTTGGCGCGGAGCGCCACGGTCTCGGTCGTCGCGGCGGCCGTGGTCGCCGTCGCGGCCTGCTGGCTCCCACTGGCCTGCGTCGACAAAGCGAAGGCCGACAAGACGGTCAGAGCCGCCACCAGCAGGGCGAGAACCGGAGTGGGTGAACCTCGCCGAGTCCTGGAGTTCGATCCAATCGCATCGGTGTCAGCCCGCATTGCTACCTCCGGGTGGATGTCACTCTATCGAGGACGTGATCACCCGGAGCCTAATGGCGACGCTATGTAATGGGAAGGTCACACAACGCAACGAAGAGCCGATTCCATCAACCGGTGTTG
>ENA-UOWO01004098-UOWO01004098.1-activated-sludge-metagenome-genome-assembly--contig:-NODE-4098-length-16331-cov-16.001720_pt1 | contig 16331 bp, 18 predicted proteins | sample MGYA00238148_ERZ761564 | MGnify/ENA primary metagenome ERZ761564 (study PRJEB28885, sample SAMN05720194) | activated sludge metagenome | isolation source: Anaerobic digester | place: USA...
CCACCCGAACAGTTTTTAAGTATTCAGCAAGCAGCTGAATTTTTGAGCCTTTCCGTTCCCACACTTTACAGCAAGGTATCAAAAGGCGAATTACCTGTAATGAAGCGAAGCAAACGCCTTTATTTTTCCCGTACCGAATTAATGGAATACATTAAAGAAGGGCGTAAAAAGTCAAACGCTGAATTAATTATTAACAATAAAGACAATGAAAATATACACAGGTAATTTTGCAAACACGGCAAAGTATATCGCGGCAGGATTAACACCAATAAGTATAGCCATGTCTGCAAGGCATTTTACAGGTATTTTGTACCGAAAACTGAATCCGGAACTTTCCTATTTGACCGATGCCCCGATTGATTATGAGCCTAAATATAATAAAAAATTATTATCTTTAGACGCTAAAGTTGTTTAATGAGCCTAAAAATTTGTTAAATGGAAAAAATATTGTATTTTTGTGTAATGAGGGGGAGACTTTATTTTGTCATCGTCATCTTGTAGCAAGGTGGTTAACCGATAACTTGAATATAAAAGTGGTGGAGCTTGGCAGGATGAAGGAGAAAGAGCAACAAATTCAACAATAAAAAAGGAATGGCTAAAGTAGGAAGGAAAAAGAAATACGATGAATCATTTCCACAACAAGCCTTAGAACTTGCAGAGAAGGGACTGACAGACAAGGAGATTTCTAAACTTTGAGCAAAGCTCAAAATATAGATTCAAACAAATAATTGTAATAACACCATGGGTAAAACAAAAAAGCAACACGAGAAAGACATTGTAGAGGTAATAAAGGAAAATAAAGTAATGCGTATTCAACATATATTTGGCTATTATCATGACCTTGCAAGTTCGCAATTTTATAACCTTAAGTTGGAAAAATCGGAAAGGATAAAAGAAGCGATTGCAAAGAACAAAAGTAAGGCAACAGGCTATTTGATTAACAAGTGGATAAACAGCGATAACCCTACATTACAGATTGCGGCATATCGTTTGATTTGTACCGATGAAGAACGGCAAAAACTAAATCAAAATTATTTAGAGCTAACAGGTAAAGATGGGGCATCGTTAGCTCCTAAACCAATCGAAATAACTATTAAACGAGAATGAGCGGAGGTAATGACATCTTAAGAATGGAGGCTTCCGAGACCTTTTTAGACCTTTACGATGCGTATAATATGGGAGGCAAACACCCACGTGTCATTGTGTTGGTGGGAGGCTCTCGCAGTGGAAAGACTTGGGCGTTGATGCAACTGTTATTGATAATAGGAAGTGGGGTGGAGAGGCATAGAATAACTATCTGGAGACTAAAACGTACATGGGTTAAACCAACGGTGTATAACGACTTTATAGGATTATTAAAAAAATATGACTTATACAACAAGAATAATCTTAATGAAACAGAGTTGAGGTATAAGTTGTATAACTCTAATTTTGAGTTTGGAGGGCTTGACGATTCTCAAAAGCTACACGGGTTAACAACCGATTTCGTTTGGATAAACGAAGCGATTGAAGCAGGCAAGGATGACTTTGACCAGTTAGAGATGAGATGTACAGGTACGATGTTCCTTGATTGTAACCCAAGCGAGGAGGAGAGCTGGGTCTATGATTTGAAGAAGCGTGATGACGTGGTATTTCTCCATTCGACACACTTAAACAATGCTTTTTTACCGATAGAGGTTAGAAGGAAAATTTTAGGTTATGAGCCTACAGCTGCAAACATTGCGCTTGGAACGGCTGATACGTACAAATGGTCCGTTTATGGATTAGGATTAGCGGCAAAAAGAGAAGGGCTAATTTTCAAAGATTACGAAATTATTCAGGAGTGGCATAATGATATTAAGTTTATCGGCATAGGATTAGACTTCGGCTTTTACCCTGATCCAACCGCAGCTATTCGTGTTGGGTTGTTAAATGGTCGATTGGTCTTGGACGAGCTCTTTTATGAAAACAAACTTTTGGTTGGCGACAATTCCGAATCGGCGTCTATTGAAAAGCGATTGAAAGAAAATGGAGTAAAAGACTACATGCTAATAATCGCTGACAACTCGGCACAAGCAGCAATAATGGAGTTAAAGAATAAAAATTTCAATATTAAGGCGACAACGAAATATCCGGGCTCAATAATTGACGGAATAGAGCTGATGTTAAGATATGCCCCTTTTTATGTAACCGAAAGGAGCTTAAATGCAATTGATGAGCTAAAAAAATATACGCGAAAAAAAGATTTTGCGAGCGGCAGATTTTTAAAAGAACCTATTGACGGGTACAATCATTTGATAGATGCAGCGAGATACGTTGTTTTAGATTTTATTAAGAACAAGAAAGCGCAAGGCATACAACGAGCAACACTATAACAAATTTAATAATCATGATAAATAAACTTTTGGAAATACTACAAGAAGCTGTTCCTTCTTACGAGGTATCATTTGAAGAGAGCAGAATGATAAACGTAGCAGCTGACACAATCGAAAGGTACAAAGGCTTTGCTTATATTGAAGAATACAGGCAAGGCTATTATTCATTCCGAGGGTACAAAAAAACTAAAACCACACGCTTGCAGATATATTTTTGCAAGTTTGTAGATTTTCAAGATAACGCAATAAATAGAGAATTGATACGCGAGAAAATAGAAAAAGAAGCAGTACTACCATTTATTACAATGATGAATGAAAATGATAATTTTAAACAAATAGAGAGGTTTGACATCGGCACACCGTTACCTCGTTTTGATGCAAATGAGGTGAGTATTAAATTAGAATTTGATTTAACTTGGGCGATATGCTAATATTACACAACAAAAAAGAGATAGACATCAAGGGCGGAAAGTTCACACTATCGCAACGGAACGAGCTAGGGGATTTACTTTCCAGCGATAAAACTGACGTGGAAAAATTTGAGGGCGTCTTTGAAATTCTCTATTCCTTTAAGCCTTCTCCACTTGAATATAAATTACTTATGAATATCTTTAATCGCACGATAGACGGGCTAAATCATTGGTTTAAATCAGAAAGGGATTTGTTAAAATATGATTATGATGCAGATGAGTTGTCGGCAGGGATAAAGGAGTATAGTGAGAAGATAGGGGCACTTGGTACTGTTTTAGCAATTGCCAAAACATTCGGGAAGGACCCCGACGAAATTTTAAAATGGGAGTATGGCAAAGTATTTGGTATCTTGCTCAACGACCTAGAAAGTGCAAAGTATAGGGAGAGATACGACAAGGTGTTGCAAAGAAAATTCAAAATCAAAACATGAGCTATGTTAGCGATATATTGCAAGAGGAGTTAGATATTCTTTTAAAAGAAATTATCCGACAACATGAAGCCGCTGGGCAAGTAGCTTCTAAAAAGACGCGCGACTCTTTCAAAGTTGAAGTATCAGAGAATAATGGCAAGCTCGTAGGCGCAAGTTATGCCGGTGTTTTGGAGAAAGGAAGAAAGCCCGGAAAGGTCCCGCACGATTTTACAAATATTCTTTTGCGCTGGATGTCAGCCAAAGGGATTGCGCCGTCCGATGCCAGACAGGCAGAGATAATGGCAAATGCAATAAAATGGAAAATAATAAAGGAGGGCACATCCTTATATACGGGCAAGGAGACACGCAGAGTTTATTTTACCGTACTTATAGATATATGCTTGCGGTCAATTGAAGAAAGGGTTGCAGGCTTTTATCTCACTGAATTTAAGAACAATATTTTTAACACAAAATAATATGGCAGTTACATTAACAAAAGACTTAACAACTATTTGTGCCGCATTCGGAGACATGAAGGTCTTCTTCTCAAAAGGAAGTGGCGACACGGCTCAAGAAGTATCGGCAATATATGGAGGTATTACGTATACGGCATCATTTTATAATTACGAAGCAGTTATTGATTTGCACGGGAAAGGGATTTATCTAGAAAATGCGGAGTATATTTCGCTGCAAGAAGACACATCGTTGACAATCTACTCAAACACATTATTTGTAGGTGCGTTTGCAAATGGCGACCTCTCCAAACACTATTACCCTTTGAATATGAGCCAGCAGTTTGGTCAGGATAACAATTTTTCTGTAGACAAAATCTCGTTGTGCAAACAGATAAGGACTAACCTAACAAAGATAAAGAGATATACAGGTTATGAACGCAGGGTCGCATTTCTTTGTATCCCGCAGGTTTATGGAGCAGGTTATGGGCAAGCGAATATAAAGATAGACGGAGTAGACAAGGGGTTTGTTACACATCTCAAGGGGATGCATCCACTATTTTTGCTAGATGCTTCCGAGGCGAACAGCTCTATCGAAATTGTTAATAATTCGATTTCGGATATTCTACAAGTTGAAGTGTTGGATGCTCCCGAGCACCCCTTTTATGTTCGTTGGGTTAACGCTCTAGCAGGTTGGGAGTATTGGATGTTTGATTGTCGATATGTTAAAAAACGTAAAATAGGCTCTCGCAAAACAGTGGAGAGATATGTCACGGATATGGCGGCGTCATCTGGTAATAAACGAACGATAGGATTAGAAGTTGAGGAGGAGGTTACCGTAGGGGCTTCACAGATAACAGAAGAAGAATATGAAGTAATAAGTGCTTTACTTTATAGTACATTTGTTCAGTGGTATGATGAATCAAGAGGGAAATGGATTGATGTACTTCCAGACGGTGAGGCTTCATTTTTAAATGGAAGTCCACGAACAGATATTGAAATTACATTCATTTTGCCCGAGAGACAATTGCAAATGATATAGTTATGACAGCTTACGACACAATCAATCAAATAGACAAAGAAACTCGCAAAAGTCTTATTCGTGCAGGTTTTCTACCAATGACAACCGAGCGAAACATTTCAATCTTTGAGAGGTATAATGATTATGTCGAAAAGGGTCAACGGAGAATGGAAGCAAGGATAGTTGTAGCACGTGAATTTAAAGTATCAAGTAAAACAGTCGAGCTTGTATGTAAAAAAATGACTTTATAATAACTAAAAAAACATGGATACAGAACAAAAAATACTGCTTGAAGTAGAAGTAAAAGCAACGGAAGCTCTTAAAGAATTAGGCGAGTTGAGGCAAAAAGCTGCTGATTTAAAGAAGGCTCAAAAAGAATTAGACACATCAACGGCTGAGGGGCGCGCGCAATATGAGCAACTAGGCGTTCAAATAAAAAATCTTAACTCTCAATCAAGAGAGAGAGAGAAAGTCATACAAAATGAAATAAAGCTACAGCAATCGGAATCAGGTAGTATAAATCAGTTGAAGGCTAAATTGTCATTAATGACAGCTGAATATTACAAAATGTCGGCAGCACAAAGAGACACAAAGGCAGGTAAAGCTTTGCAAGCAAATATAGCTGAAACAGCCGACAAAATTAACGTCGCCGAGCAGTCGCTGCTTAATTTCCGGAATCAAGTCGGAAATTATGAGGTTGCAACAAAAAGTCTTCGGCAAGAACTAAGGGAGTTGACTGAGCAGCTGATGACGATGAAGATAGCCGGAGATGACAGCTCCGAAACGTATCAAACGATGGCGCAGAGATTGGCTATGTTAAAGGACGCTCAAGAAGACGTTGCGAATGAAATAAAAAACATGGCGAGCGACACGAGAAGTATTAACATGATGAATGAAACTTTCTCAACCATGGCAGGCTTGGCAGGTGGGCTAGCAACAACATTCATAGCTATGGGAGCTGATGGTGAGGAGGCAACAAAAGTCATCATGAAGCTGCAAGTCGTAACGAATGCTCTCGCCGTAGCTACTCAGCTGCAAAATGCCGCGCAAAAGGAATCAAACGTGTATGCACTTGCAACGATAGCCCTTCAAAAGATAGGTATCAATCAGACGGTTAGAGCAGCAGCAGCAGAGGCGGCTTACGCAAAGATGAAAACGGCAGGCAGTGTCAGCGCAAAGATAGCCGCTGCCGCGCAATGGTTGTGGAATGCAGCACTTGCAGCTAACCCCGTCGTACTAATTACTATCGCATTGGTCGCACTTGTAGCTGGTATTTATATGTTAACAAAAGCCTTTAGCGGAGCAACGGAAGAAGAAAAAGCAGCTGCAAAGGCAGGCGAGGCGTACGAGAAACAAGCAAGGAAAACAGCACGAGAGATAGAGCAGCTTGATAGAATAATAAGTAATAGCACTAATAAGCGCAAAAATCAGTGGAAAGAGGAGGAGCTAGCATTGCGCGCAAGCGGAGCAACGGCGGAGGCTATTGCGAAAGCGAAAGCAAAAGCAGACAAGGAGTTACGAGATATAGAAATAAAGCTGCTTAATATTAAGATTAAGGCACAATATGCAGAGTATACCGCGTCGATGCGTAATATACAAGCGCAGAAGGCACTCTTAGCAACAATGGCAAAAGGTAGCAAGGATTACAGCGAGCAATCAAAAAAAGTAATCGAACTAGCGAAAGCGCATAACGAGCTTGTAAAATCGTATGATGAGAATCAACAGAAACAAACAGAACTAAACCTTCAATCGCGGGAGGAAACAGTCGTAGCACTTGAAAAAGAGAGGGAAGCGTATAAACAGGCAGCGATGAAAGCTTTTGAACAAAGGAAGGCAGTTGCAGACGAGAGAGCATCTCAAGAAAAGTTATCATTAGAGAATGACTTTTTTTTACAGCAGGAATATGCGGACAAAGAGTTTAAACGGCTTCAGCAGTTTGAAAAGGAGAAACTATTTTTGCAAAAGCGGTTCGGGGAAATAAGCGCAAAAGATTACGAAGATAGTTTGATTATTTTGCAAGAAAAGAGGGAAACGTACGACAAGCAGCGAGCGATTAACTTACAAAATAGTTATGAAGAAGAGTTGAAGAATATTAAATCAATCATCAAAAAGAATGATGAGGAGGTTATTTCCGAAACTAACAAAAAGTATTCTAACGAGATTACTTCTTTGCGAAAGCACAACGATTTGCTGGAGCAAGAATATATGAGCTTGGATATTAAGCGCGCCGACGGCGGACTTTCTGAATCAGAAAAGAAGCGGTTTGAAGAATTGAAGAAAAACATTTTGGAGAATGGCACGTATGAGCAACGGTTGCAAGAGGCTTGGATCCAAGAGCTACAACAAAAAAGGAAGGAATCGCTAAGTGAGAGAATAAAAGACATCGATACATCTTTGACTGATGAATTTGCTCTGGAGCTGGCGAAGTTTAGCGACAATGAAAAAGCTAAATTGAAGATACAAAAAGAGATGGCGATTAAAAGGCTTGAAGAATTGCGCAGCCTTTCGGAATCAGAAACAGATGAGGGGTCAAAATCGAAAATTCAGGAGGAGATATACAAGGCAGAGGCTGCATTAAGAAAGGCGAATAGCGATGAGAACTTGGCGGCGATGAATCGGGAAGAGGCTAACACTTACAAAAGCGAAAATGAAAAGCATAAAATAAAGGTAGCCTTTTTAAACGAGCAGTTAGCGTTGTCAAAAGATAATGCAGAGAAAATTGCTGAAATTAATCAAGCATTAACAGATGAGCTGTCTCGTCATCAACAAGAGACAATAAAAATAACACGTGATTATGTGGACCAGTATGGCGGGATGGTCATGGATTCTCTTAATGCTATTAACGACATAATGAAAGCTGCTGAGAATGTTCAGATGCAGCAATATGAGGAGGACAACGAAAAGAAGAAGCAATCATTAGAGAGTAGGCTAAAATCAGGTTTAATTTCGCAGGAGCAATACGACAAAGGTGTTGCAAAGGCAGATGCGGAACTAGACAAGAAGAAGAAAGACCTAGCGATTAAGCAGGCTAAACGGGATAAGGCACTTGGCATAATGAATGCGACATTAAATACCGCATTAGCCATTTTGAAGATATGGGCGGAAGTTCCAAAGGGAGATTTTGCCATATCCACGATTGCACTAACAGCAGTAGCAGCAGCGATAGGTGCTTCACAGATTGCCACCATTGCAGCACAACCATTACCAACAGCCGCGCGAGGCGGAATGATTGGAGGTAAAAAGCATTCTCAAGGCGGAACATTTATAGAGGCTGAACAAGGAGAAGCAATAATAAACGCCAAAAGCATGGGTAACCCGCGATTACGTGAGCTCGCAAGCTTGATAAATGAAGCTGGCGGAGGTGTGCCGTTTGTTAAAGGGCGAATAACCCCAACATCAGACGGTGGATATTATAGACGAAATAGCAGCGAGGCTATCGGTAGGCAGTCTTTTCGTGAAATGGGCGAGATTATTTCCGATTCGATTAATAAAAGAAAGACGTATGTTACCGTTGAAGATATAAGAAGGGCAGATATTAATTATACAGAAGTTGAATCAATAAATAAAAATAGATAAGCCATGAACAATTATATATTAAGAGTTAAGCGTTTAGCTTCTAATTACTGGGACGTAGCAGATATTGACGATAAAGATATTGCAATAAATTTAGGAGCTTCACAAATTGGCGACTTCGGAATAACAACGAATGATTACACGCAAAGAATAAACCTCCCGTTTACTTATAAAAATGAGTATATTTTCGCAGGGATTACAAATAATTTTGCAAGGAGTCAAGCCCCCTATCAAAATTATGAATGCCGATTGCAATATAGGAATAGAGAGATATTTGGCAAAGGTAGTTATTTAACAATCTTAAAGGTTAGCAATAAAAGCATCGAGATATGCATATCATCAGGTGTTTCCGACTTTTTCAAGAAATTACGGGATATAGACTTCACGTCTGAGGAATATCGGTCATTATTAGGTTCTACCGTTAGACCCCTTATTTTGAGTGATTTTCAAGATGTGCAGTACCCCCCCGTGCAGTCAGGCATTATTTACCCTAAAACAAAAGTCGCAAAGTGGGGAGATGAGGAGCAAGCGTCACGGGAATCCGATTTTGTTAGTAGCGGTATACTTCCAAACGCATACCCGTGTGTAATGCTTGGAGAGCCTCGATTGGATAGGGGCTACAGGCATGCTTGGGGCATTTTAACGTTCTTATTTGACCATCTCGGCTATACACTAGAATCAAATATTAGCTCTTTTATTTATTATTGCTTTGCTGTACCTATGCGCAACGCAAACATACGTCTTGCAGATGTGAATTACACCAGTTATCCTTCCCAATTGCAGGAGGGGGGAGAACCAGCAATCTCACGGTGTTACTTTCATAACGGCAACACCGGCGGACACGGTAATTCAATATGTAAACAATTCTTTTTTAACGGTAATTATTACAGTGGCTATCAAATAGGGATAGGGGGTGAAGGGATATTCCCGAAGGTCTCTTTGTTTTTAAAATTCCCTGACAGCGATTTTGCAACGATGCCTGCCGATTTCGAAACATCGTTCACGATGCACAAGACTGCTCAGGAGTCGGGGAGTTATTTGGATAACGCCTTATCAAGTGTCAATTTGCTAGGAAGTGATTTTATTGTAAAAGCAGAATATCCCGGCTATCATGTTTGTAGTGTTGTTCTTCATTATAATGGCAGAACAGAAGTTAACGATGTAGTAATAAACGATGTAACAGATGCACCGGAGTCAGGTGCATATAAGGATGATTATATCGGTGTGTGGCAAAATACTATTAAAGCCACTGATACGGTCGTGCGAATCCCATGTTACTTGTCAATAACACATGAAGTGATTACTTCTGATTATGCTGTTCCCGGAACTCAAATGGATATTGCCCCGAACATTGGTTGGGCTACCGCAGAAGATTTTTTCAAGACCTTCATAAGACTGTTTGGTTTAATGGTCGAAGTTGACGAAGTTAACAAGGTTGTAAAATTAAACACTTTAACGGAAGTGTATCAAAATAGATATTTAGCTATTGATTGGAGCGACAAACTGGACATATCTCAAACGATAGAGGAGGTTTATAAACCAGATGGTACTTATGCGAAAAAGAATATGTTGCGCTTTACTAAAAATGAAAAGACGGGGAAAACAGATGAGGCTTATGCTTCTATAAATAACGAAACATTATCAAACGAAAAAACAATATGCGGAGAGGAGTTGAGCGTTGAAAGTGCCGACCCACATTCCGTAACATGGTTTAAGAATACAGAAGGGCTGGCAACCGAATGGGAGGACATGAAGTTCCCACAATTTTTTCACTATTCAGCTGTATATGTCCTTCCTAGTAGTGGTTTCGCTTATTATAATTATATAGTTCAGCCCGTTACAGCCTCTGAATGTTTGGAGTTTTATGATTATCTGTTTGGAATCTATTCAGATGAATTTATCTTTAAAAATTATCTTAAAATCACGGCTTATTTTAATTTGAACGAAGAAGATATTGTAAATTTTAAGCAGGTTATACCGGTATTTATAAGGAAGTTCGGAGCGTTTTTCTATGTAAATAAGATTAAGAACTACATAGCAGGGAAAACGACACAAGTCGAGCTTATCCGTTTGTAATTCCTTATAAAAATTAGGAGGTGTTAAAATTTAACGCTTTTTATTTTTTTTTAAATAAAAATATTAACATATTTGTAGATAAATAAAAGATATATTTTATGGTCGAAATAAAATTACATTTACCGATTTCAAGTGAAGAAGACAACAGATGGATGGCGATGTGGGGTGCTGACCAAGATGTTGTATTTTCGTTAGATACTTTTCAAAGGATTCTCGACGAAAATCCAGATGAGAACGATTTTAAATTTAACATTCATTGCGACGGTGGAAGTGTGAGTGAAGGGCTTGCTATATATGATGCTATCCGCACGAGTGGGAAAAACATTTTTTGTAATATCGAGGGTGGTTGCCATTCAATGGCTATATGTATACTTCTCGCTGCACCTAAAGAAAATCGAACGGCAAACAAAAATTGTAGAGCACTCATACATAAAGTAATGATGCCTATTGTTCAAAATGCAAATGTGGACGATTTAAAAAGAATGATGGAAGAATTAGAAAGAGAACAAACAGCGATTTTGAATATCTATGCCGATAGAACAGGGGTTGATTTTGAAACGCTTGAAAATCTCATGAAGGAGGAGAAGATGAGGACAGCCGATGAGCTGCTTAATTATGGATTTATTTCAAAAATAAACGGTTATAATACTAATTTAAAAAAGGATTTATTTATTAACGCAAAAAAAGAAAAGATGAACAAAGAAGAAGTTTTAAAAGCAACAAATGATTTACTTGCAAAGGTAAAGAATTTGTTAACAGGTGGAGCCGTCAATTTCGACTTCACCGATGCAGAAGGAAAGGTGTTATTTTCTACAGAAGCAGAAGATGAGACACTAGAAGTAGGCATGAGTGCACAACCAGATGGAACATTTGAGTTACCTGACGGGCGTACAATTACAATCGCTGAAGGTGTGATTACTGAAATCAAAGAGGCTGAATCACAAACAGAAGAAGTGGCTAATTTAATCGCTACTAATGCTAAATTGAGAGAATCACTAAATGAAGCAGTTGCGATTATTAATGAGCTAAAAAAGAATGTAGAATCAAACTACAAGCCTTCCGTTAGACAGGTAAACAGGAAAAGCCCTGCAGCAAACAGCTATGACGATTTAAAGACAGAAATTAAAAACAAAAGAGCTCAAATGTTGGGCGGAAAGGAACAAAACTAATGGCATCAATTTTAAATTTTTCAAATTTTTCGTTTACCGACGAGCAAATACGTTCGGTTAAAGAGTTACTATATGACGAGATAGTAAAGAGCCCAGAACTCGAAGCACTTCATACTGTTTATGAAGGCATTGTTTACGACAAAGAAATTGGCTTTGTAGGAGCAGGTGGACTTGTTGGAGTAGCTAATCAAGGTTGCGACCCTACACCTCAAGCGTATAATATCGGAACACGTAAAATCGTTTGGGAGCCTAAAGGCTGGGAGATATATATCGCAGAATGTTTCAAAGACATTGAAGCTACAGCAGGTGTTTATTCACTTAGAACAGGCATCGCAATACAAGATTTTAGCAGCTCTGATTACGTTAATCTTATATTGGAAGTCTTAGCAAATAGCGTTAAGGATTTTATCATTCGTCTATTTTGGTTTAGCGACACGGCAGCAACAAACACCGTAGTTGAAGAATTACCAACAGCAGCAGCAACAGAACAAACAACAGGTAGCCCTATTGAGGGTACAGTTTATGCAGGTGTAACAGCAGCGACTACAGGAGCAGTTAAATGTTCTCTTGCAAATAAAACGATTGTTTATTTAGCAGCAACGGCAGCAGAAGGTAACGCAGCACCAGATACTGTTTACTACAGCAAAGACGAAGAAAATAAAATCACTATTTATTCAGGTGGCACAATCACTCCGGGTGTTGATGCTGATTATTTCACTATCTTAAACGGTTTCTTTAAACAAATTGAAACTCAATATACTGTAAATTCTGCACAAAGGGTAACTGTTACTGAAAATGCAGGAGCTAGTTATTCAGCACAAGCACTTGTGAAAACAAACGTGCAGGGTTATTTGGAATCAATGGTTTATGGAGCTGATATCACTTTGCGTTCAAAAGCTGATTCCTTCATCCTTTGCACACAATCATTCTATGATGGTTATTCAAAATCTTTGCAAGGATTATCTTTAGACGGTTTATACACAAATTTGGTAAACGGTCAAAAAACATTAACCTTCAACGGCATACCTTTAATAGCACTACCTATATGGGATAAGATAATACTTTCTTACTATAACAATGGTGAAAAATTGGTTAACCCTCATAGAGCAGTATATACACATAAGGACTTTTTGGCAGTAGGACTGGACAGCATCGCATCATTTGCTGATGCAAGTGTACGCCAAGACCCTGACTCCAGACGTGTTAAGATTGAGTTAATGGGCAAGGCTGATGCTAAATTGTTAAACCCAAGAATGTTTGTAGTAGCAATATAATAACAAAATAATTCGTGTGCGGAACTTAAAATTCTGCACACGGATTTTTAAAAAAAAGAAAGGACAAAAAAAATGGATTGTGCAAAAATAGCAGCAGGATTAACCGCAGCAGAATGTGGTAAGATGGCAACATCAGGAACAGGCACAAAGGTAGTGCTTGCTAATTACGACGATATTGACAAAGCCGCAAGTACTGTTTCGTCAGGTGTATGTACATCTCTCGTTTTAAAAACAGATAAACTTGCATATTTGTTTGAATCAATAGACAAAGCAACGACGGGAGAAGCAACATTCGCGAAAGGAACGTATATCGATTCATACGACCATGCCGTGACTTTGAGAATATTTGTTAAAAACCAAACGAGCAAAGATTTTATCAATTCGCTGACCAATGCTCGAGTAGTTGCGATTGTTGAAAATCGTGCGACGGGTGCAAGTGGTAACACAAAGTACGAGGTATATGGCTGGGATAGTGGTTTGAAATTAAGCGAGAATGCGTTTACAACTGATTTTGCTGACAACGTAGTGTTTACAGCGAAGTTAGCAAGTGATGAGAACAGCAAAGAGGGTCAATTACCTTTGTCTTATTTTGCCTCCACTTTAGCCGCAACTGAGACAGCTTTAGCAGGTTTGTATACAGCTCCTGAAGGAGGAGAATAATTATAAATATAGATGATTGAACGACTAAGAAAGTTGCAGGCTACAAAGTCCATTTATGCAAGCATAGATATGTTGATGAAAGAGCTTGCAACTAACTTAACTTTAAAAAAAGAGATTAAAGAGCTTTCGCTCTTCTTTTTAAAAAGGAATGTAGGCGGTTGCAATAATTGTGTATGCGATGCGTACATAGAGTTGATAAATCTTAAAAATATTACAGATATGAAAACATTGGAATACCGGTTAAGAGCAGGCGCATTACTTCGTGACGTTGTAAACAGCGATGCTTCATTGACCATGTCTAATTTTAATTTGACAGAAGAAGGGGCATTGTACCATTTACGTACAAATCCCGACTGCATAAAATTATTTGACAAATTACCGGAAGATATTGAAAAGCGATTGTATCCGGCACCTGTTGCAGCAGCAAAGGTTGTAGTAGAGACAGAGGAGGAGGAGAAACCATCTCCAATTGTTAAAAAAAGCAAAAACAAAAACAAACAAAGGAATTAATATAATATTCCTTACCTCTTTGTGCTTATTGGTTTAAGCACAAAGAACAAATACAAACAACATGAAAGCTTCAATTTTATGCGCTGAGAAGAATCGATTTGATTCAGTAAACAGCAAATCGCTTAACATTCAACTGTACGGAAATGACAATGACTATCCGCAAAAAGTCGTTGATATTGTCTTTTCTTCCGTTACCGGCAAGTCTTGTTTCATTAACTACTCGAAATTTATCAATGGCAATGGGTTTGCAGATGAAAAAGCATATCAGCTATTTATTAATAATTCGCAGACACTTGACAGCCTTTTACATGATATATCTCGTGATTTTGCGTTATTTGGAGGCTTTTGTATGCACGTCAATTATAATGCAAATTTTCAAAAAACAACAATATCACATGTTCCGCTCGAAAATGCCCGATTTCAGGCACTTGATGAAGAGGGTAATTTTACGAAAATAGCGTTACACCCTGACTGGGGGCGTAGAAACTTATTATCGAGACGTTGGAGACGTGAGGACATTGACTTTATAGACCTTTATAATCCGGACCCAGATGTTATTGAACAACAAGTAACAGCCGCTGGCGGTTGGGAGAACTACAAAGGACAGATTTTCTACTATTCAAACGAAGGTTTTGGCGTTTATCCTACACCTATCTTTGATGAAGTGCTAACAGATATGAACACTGAGGAGGCTATCTCTGATATAACGAACAGGAACGCAACGCGCGGATTTCTGCCGTCTGGGTTCTTTATAGATATATTAAACAAAGAGACAGATAATGACGAAGGCGAAACGGATGCAGAGAAGGTCATTAAGCAGATGCAGGGCAGCAGGAATGCAAATAAGGTTGGATATATGAGTGTGAATAGCAAGGAAGAGATTCCAGAATTTTTAAAAATCTCTGGTAATTCCTATGACAAAGAATTTACAGTTTCAAGGGAAGCAGTAAAGGATGCCATCGGTAGGGCTTTTACTCAACCTCCGATACTTAGATGCGAGAATGTAGGAGCTGGTTTTGGTTCAGAGCTTATGGAGCAGGCATACGATTACTATAACAGCACGACAAGCAATGAGAGGTTAGTTCTTGAACGTGTATTCTCTGAATTATTAAATAATTTTAAAGAGCAAACGGATATTAGCACGGAAATTCAGCCGCTTTCGTTTAATTCAAATTTATCATTAGCTGAAAGGCTGGGCGATGCAGGGTTATCGCAGCTCCTTGATATAATTAACTCAAATATGACTGACACACAAAAAAGGTCAATTGCAGCAGCACTGTGGGATATAAGCGAAGATGACATAAATAGATTAATACCATTAACACAATGATAGCATCAATTAACGACATAAAAGATATACGACCAATTGCTGACAATATTCCGCTCAGTCGGATTACTGTATATATAGAAGAAGCAGAGAGCTTGTATGTTTTACCTGCTTTTGGCGCATCTCTTTTTAAAAACATTTCGGATAATAAGGAGAATTATACAACTTTGCTTGACGGTGGCTATTACGATAATGATAATCATTATTTTGAAGGCTTACGCAAATCGGTTGCTTATATTGCATATTCAAAAATGATTCTGAATCAAGATTTTAACGTTACTGCTTTTGGCACAATGTTTAAAAATAGCGAATATAGCGAGCATTCAAACGAAAAGACATTGTTGCGTATAAGTAATGATGCTCTGGCTATTGGTATACGTTATCTTGATGACTGCTTGGAATATCTTAAATATATCAAGCTATTACCCTGTTGTTTGAATAAAAGTGATAGGAATGGACGAATAAAAATCATAGGAGGACTTTAAAATGGCAACGGAATATCAAGCAGGAACTAATATCGCTATCGTTGGAACACTATCAGAGGTTGTTGACAGTGTCGTTACTCCTATAACCGATTTGGAGGGTGTTGAAATAAGTGCTTTAATAAGAAATGAAAAGAATAATGTTCAACTACTTTTTACAAACAAAGAAGGCTTGCAAGCAGATGGGTCAATTGAGATAGACAACGAATATTACTCGTTCGTGATAAATAACTTGCAGTCAGCTAAACTAGTAGGAGACAATTATATCGAGATAGCTATAACTATCGATGAGGGGTTAAGAATCGGCAGTACACGTCATGTGTCATATTTCAAGGTAAACGATAATTTGATTCACAGGAAAATTTAACATGCTAACGACTCTTATACATATTATTCCTGAAAATGTCATAATGTCATTAACAAATGATAGTGATGTTTTTTCGTCTGATATTGTTTTGCAAAACCGCGAAATGCTTTTATCTTTGTTAGACGATGACAAGGCTTTTACTACAGTAGTTAACATGTCAGGCTTTGGCAAAGGCGATGCGGGCGA
>ENA-UOWO01004100-UOWO01004100.1-activated-sludge-metagenome-genome-assembly--contig:-NODE-4100-length-16328-cov-16.295029_pt1 | contig 16328 bp, 8 predicted proteins | sample MGYA00238148_ERZ761564 | MGnify/ENA primary metagenome ERZ761564 (study PRJEB28885, sample SAMN05720194) | activated sludge metagenome | isolation source: Anaerobic digester | place: USA...
GAGTTTTTGTCAAATGTTGTGTATGGATAAGAACTCAGCATCCTAAGCTGCCAATTCCAGACCATCAACATATTTTACTCCAAGCATAACCTTCTCCACTTCTTTGTGTTTGTGAAGCCGTTTCCAACTGTTTGAAGCTTTTTCTAAAAGTTTAAAGACCATCATTTCTGTTCTGTCGCCAACCCAATTCCCGCGTGTCTTAGCGCTCCTAAGTCTGGCCGTCGCGAACGTTGACTCTATCGGATTTGTTGTCCTAATATGCGTCCAATGAGCTGCGGGATAGTTATAAAAAGTCAACATACGATTTTTGTCTTTTAAAAGGCAATCCACAGCCTTTGGGTATTTATCTTCGTAAGTATTTACAAAACGTTCCCACTCAGTCAACGCTTCTTTTTTTGATGGCGCCATATATATGGACTGCAACATCGCCTTAGCTTGTTTCTGTTGAGATTTATGTATTTTGTCCAATACGTTAGCTGTTTTATGTACCCAACAACGTTGCCCTTCGGCTTCAGGATACACTTGCTTGGAAGCCGACCAGAAGCCGAGTGCTCCGTCACCTATAAACAATTTTGGAGCTTTTAAACCGAGCGCTTTTATGTTTCTCAATAAACTTAACCACGATTCCGTACTTTCGCGATATCCGGTTTCTATTGTTATTAATTCCTTTTTGCCTGTCTTTGTTGCTCCGACAAGCACAAGAACACATATGTCTTCGCTGCTGTTTCTTGAACCAAAATATATACCGTCAACCCATACATAACAGTATTCTTTATCTTTTAAACTCCGTTTTTTCCAAGCTTTCAATTCATCTTTCCAGGTGTCAAGCATACGCGATATGCTTGATGCCGATAATCCGTTTGCCTTATCTCCAAACATCTTTCTCAGCGCCGGCTCAAAGTCACTTGTAGATAGACCATGTAAGTATAGCAACGGTATTGTTTCTTCGATTGTCATACTTTTTCGTTTGTACCGTGGTGCTATTGTGCTTTCAAACGATTCCGGTTCACCATCTTCGTCTGTAATTCCGCGATTTTTCACTCTTGGAACCTGTAATTTAAGCTCACCAACCGGGGTCAAAAGGTTCCTTTCTTTGCCATATCCGTTGCCAACAAAACCCAACTTGCCGTCTTTCAATCGGAGACTTTTTCTCGCCTCCAAAAAGTCGTTTCGTTCTTTTTCCAAAGCAAACTTGACACGTTCAACGGCGCCTAAATACACAAGTTCGTCAAGTGAAAGCGGTGAAACTTCTTCTTGATTTAAAACCTTCTCCTTGCTATTCTTTCTCATAGCGGCGTTCCTCCTTATAATATTTTCTTGGCGAACTTATTATAGGATACGTCGCTCTTATTTCATACACAACTTTTGATTATAACTCGGGGCTGCTGAAGCTGTAAGTAAAACCTTTAATAGCTTCAAAACAGATACCTTCTTTCGTAATATGAAATCCCGTTCTGTTGATTGCATTATTATATATTTTATTAATATATAAGTCAATCAACGGTTTACACGTTTAATTTAGACAATACAAAACAAATAAGGTTTCTTTATTTCTGTCCATAAATAACCTTATTTTTAAGGGGGTTTTTAGTTTTTGAACAAAAACTTAACCTTTCAAAAAGCTAATATATTATATATATCACAATTTTTATTTGTATATTCTGTTTAGTTTATGGCATAATCATAATAATTTGGCGGGCAATTAAAACAAGGCGGAGGAATAAATGGTACCACGCAAGGATTTCCGGCTGATTGCTTTTAAGATTTTAAACGATACCTTTGTCAGCAGACGCTGGGTAAAAGAGTCCATAGAAGACAACATGGGCGATATAAACGAAGAACACCGCGACATCGCCAAAATATACGAGCTTTGCTACGGCATTCTGCGCAACAAATCCCTTATTGATTTCCGCCTTTCAAAATTCATAAAAAAACCCGTTGAAGACATTAAACTTTTAAATATCCTGCGCATCGGTTACTGGCAGATTAAAAAAATGGACTCTATCCCGCCCTACGCGGCAATAAACACCTGCGTTGACCTTGCAAAGGAATTTGTCCATCCAAAGACAGGCGGTTTTATCAACGCTGTATTAAGGAACCTTTTACGCGATAAATCAGAAGACGGGATTTCAAAGAAAAAACCCGAAGATTATCTGGCAACAACATATTCCTATGAAAAGTGGATGGTTAAGTTTTTTCTTAAGCATTACCCAAAAGAAGCGGAAGCAATTATGCAGGCAGGCAACATAAAACCGCCGTTTTTTATAAGGGTCAACACGCTTAAGACAAATACGGAAGAACTTGTAAAAACACTTAAACAAAATGATATAGAAGCGGAACCGGTAAAAAACTTCAAATCCGCCATGCTTGTGAAATCGGGTAATGTTATAGAATGCGAGCCGTTTGCCAAAGGCCTTTATTACGTTCAGGACCTTGCGTCACAGTCCCTTGGGACGTTTATTGACGCCGGCCCAAAAGACAGCGTAATTGACATAGGCAGCGCGCCCGGCGGCAAAGCCGCGTTTATGGCAATGGCAATGGAAAACAAGGGCGGGATAGCGGCAATTGAATCAGACGCGGGCCGCGCCCGGATGATAGACAACACAACAGCGCGCCTTGGCATAACAAACGTGAAAGTTTTAACCCACGACGCAACACTTGATATTCCCGCGCTGCACGACACCGCGGATAAGGTGCTGGTGGACGCGCCGTGTTCAGCGCTTGGGGTAATAAGGCGGCATCCGGAAAAAAAGTGGTGCCTGGAAGAAACAGAGTTAAAGGACTTCCCCAAAACACAGCTGGCGATACTAAAAACCGCCGCAGGCTGGGTAAAAAAAGGCGGGGAGCTGTTCTATTCCACCTGCACCATAAACCCTGCTGAAAACGAGGGCGTGGCGGAGAAGTTTTTGGAAAGCGTTGACGGTTTCAAACAGGTTGCAGTTACAGAAAATTCAAAATTCAGCAATTTTATAAAAAAGAAATATTTCGTATCATTACCGGGAAACGAGATGAATATGGACGGGTTTTTTATAGCCCGGTTTATGAAAAAGTAGCGAATTAAGCTATAGGCAGTTAAGCTATAGCGGAAGGCAGAGATGAAATCATAAGCTATAGCCAGCTAAGCATAATAATCTGTTCAACAGCAACAAAAAATCCAATACCCAATTTTTTCTATTTTTTTTGCTTTCGCCTTAATGAAATAAGACTTGCAGCAATTACTTTCAAAATTTCTTCAAGATCTTTTTTTAATTCTTCCATTCCTTTCACTTCAGATTCCGCTGTATCAGAAATCAGCCTTAACCAATGCATAGTCTCATTACCCGACTTAAGGGCTATTTCAAAATATCTGGCATATTCCTTTTCCGTGCCTGAATACTTTGCCTCGCATACGTTGGCAGAAATGGAAGTGGCGGATCTTATCGGCTGGTTTAATATAGTTCTGTATACTTTATCCGAAAACAACGGCCTTAAACACTTTATTAACTTTACAGAAAATTGATAAGCCCTTTCCCTTAATTCGAATTTATACCCCACAAATACCCCCTATGTTTTTATTACATAAACTTTGCCAATTACTTGTCTGCTATTACTTATCCGCCTTATGTTTCCCGCTATTGCTTATCTGCTTTTTATTTTCCGCTTATGCTTAACTGCCTATAGCTTAACTGCTTACATTCTCTTCCATTTCTCCAGATTTGCTTTCCTCTGCGCGAATGTCGGATGTGTGGAAAACAATGACGCCAGCATGCCGGCTGTAAACGGGCTGGCGATAAGCATGTGCTGCGTCGCGGGAGTGGCGTGCGTGGGAAGCTGTTTTTTCATCCCGCCTGTTATGGATTCAAGCGCGGAAATCAAATCCTGCGGCCTGCCTGTAATATTGGCGGCTTCGGTGTCAGCGGCGTATTCCATGGAGCGTGATATCATCATCTGTACAAGAATAGCGGCTATCGGTCCAAGTATCATTATTAAAAGCCCGCCAATTCCGCCGCCGTTGTCATCATCCCTTCCGCCGATAAACATACCCATGCGCGATAACATCATTATGGCGCCGGCCGCGGACGCGGCAATTGTGCCTGTTAAAATATCACGATGCTTTACGTGTGAAAGTTCATGTGCAAGGACAGCTTCAAGCTGGCGCTGGTCCAATGTATTTAATAAACCTGTGGTGACAGCCACAACAGCGTGTTTGGGGTTTCTTCCTGTGGCAAAAGCGTTTGGCGAAGGTTCATCCACAATATATACCTTTGGCATGGGAAGCTGTGCAATGGTTGTAAGCCTCTGAACCGCGGCGTAAAGCTGCGGCGCCTGCTGCGGGGTTACCGGCTGCGCCCTGTACGCTGCAAGCACCATTTTATCCGAAAACCAGTAACTGAAAAAATTCATGCCTATTGAGGCAACAAATGCTATCATCATCCCCTGCTGCCCGCCGAAGTAATTTCCTATAAACATAAAAAGCGCCACCATTGCGGTCATTAACAATCCTGTTTTTAAGTAATTCATCTCTTTTTTTCCTCCTTAATAATTATATAATCCCGTTTAGGGATAAAAAAAAGGCGGAACACGCATTATTGCGCCCCGCCCCTTTATTAAAATTAATTTGTATTTTATGTCAACTGCCGCGGGCTAAAGACCCGCGTCTACCACATCCAAAACAAAAACGACCAAACATTTTCCGCTTATGCTTATCTGCTTTTTGCTTAATTGCTTATGTTTACTACCCCACAAGCTCCGCTATCATTTTCTTGTCTTCATCTTTTAAAACAAGAAATTCAATGCCTATCCTGTACTTTTTAATGTTTGAATCCTTTGCCACCCAGCGCACTTCCGCGAATGTGACAATCGTTTCTTTGCGGCCTTCAACGGTAAATTCCAGCCTTAAAATCTGCGCGGGCACAAGTTCGCTTTCATCAAGCAGCTGTATGCCGCCAATGCTGATATTGGCGCTTTCAGTGACCTTTCTGGATGCCTGCCTTTTAATATCATCAATTTCATTTGGCACGGAAACAACTTTATACGAAACATGTATATTTTTATCCGCCCTTTTAAACTTTCTTCTTTCTATGTAAAGTTCGCTGTCTGCCATATCTGTCCCCTTTCAGTCATATAGTGAGTTTATTATAAACCTAATAAAGCCGTGTGTCAATAAGCGAGGCCGTAAAATACAAAAGGCGGCGCAAATACGCCGCCTTTTGTATTTTTATTTTATTTAATTCAGTTTTTCGCCGTCATCCGCGGTAAGGGTCCTGAAAACAACAACCTTTAATTTCTTTACTTCCTTTTCGCCTGAATCTTTTTGCCCTTCAATATATATTATGTATACGCCGCTTGAAATCGAAGCTCCGCCGGCGGATTTGGCATCCCATATAAGGCTTCCCGCCATCCTGTCCACCCTGAATTCCTTCACAAGTTCGCCCGCAATATTATAAATCTTTACCCTTACCGTACCGGGGCCCGCGTTCGCCCAGGCAATTGTCATCGGTATGTTTAATTCAGGTATTACATAATACGGATTCGGGTATGCCTTTACCTCTCCAAGTGAGTCATTCCCGGATTCATTCAATATGGTGACCGATTTGGATGCCTCTGTCTTAAACCCGTCGCCTGTCTTTACTTCCACCTGTATTTCATAAACGCCGGAAGACACCATTTTGCCTTCGTTATTCTTGCCGTCCCACATAATCGACGCGCCGTCAGCATAATTTATTAAAACGCCGGGATTGTCCTTTCCTATAATCATAACATCATCAATGCCAAGGCTTATCCTGCCCGCTGTGGCTTTGCGTTCTTCTATCCTGCGGACCAGTTCTCCGGCGGTATTATATATATTTATCCTGACATATTCTTCGCTTCTTATCAGCTGAACTTCCCTGTTTGTGGTTTCAAGGTGTCCGTATTCATCCTTGACCCCTATTTTTATATAATAAAGGCCGTTGGTTAATGCCTGGCCGTTATCATTGGAACCGTCCCATGCGAACTTAATTTCAAGCCCGCCAAGCTGGTCCGGCGTCATAAGGCCCGGCATTATAAATTCAAGCGGATTTATATTTCCGGACGCGTCCATATCAAACGGGTCATAGACCTCCGCGTCTTTGCCGTTAACGCGCATATAAAGGTCGCCGATATTTTCGGATATCCTTACTTCGCATATCAGTTTTACGCGCTCCCCTGCTTCGTTGAACGCTTCAATTTTCAACACATACGGGAAAGGAACCGGCGTAAGGGTGACAGTCGGCGTAGGCGTATTTGTGGCGGACATTGTGTTTGTGACAGTTGCCGTAAACGTCGGCGTTGGCGTGGAAGTTAAAGTAATGGTAAGCGTGACTGTCTGGGTGGAAGATGGCGTAGCTGTTGGCGTGGCTGTCCTTGTTATTGTGACGGTTGAAGAAGGCGTTGCCGTAGGCGTTGGCGTGTTGGTTTGTGTGTTTGTCGGCGTGAATGTGGGGGAAACAGTGTTGGTGGGCGTTGCCGTGGGCGTATTTGTATTGGTAACAGTATTTGTAGGTGTTGCCGTGCGCGTTATTGTCACGGTTGAAGAAGGCGTTGCCGTGGGCGTAGGCGTACCTGTAAGCGTTACAGTGGGCGTATTTGTCCAAGTGGCAAAAAAGGTAACGGTAATTGTAGGCGTGGCAGTTGAAGTGGGTGTATCTGTCCTTGTAACGGTTATTGTTGCCGAAGGTGTTGCCGTCGGCGTTGCGGTATATGTAATTGTTGTGGTTGCGGTATTTGTAACTGTCGCTGTGGGTGTTGCAGTCTTTGTGTCCGTGGGAGTCGGCGTGGCTGTTCTGGTAACCGTTATAGTGGGAGTATTGGTCATGCTTTCCCAGTAAGTAAGCGTTATTGTCGGCGTGGGCGTATTTGTCTCTGTATTGGTCCTTGTTACTGTCACTGTCGCTGTGTACGTTACCGTGGGAGTTGCCGTAAATGTGACGGTTCCGGTGGCTGTGGGTGTGGCTGTGGGCGATGACGTAACTGTGGAAGTGGGCGTGGCTGTTATTGTAATTGTCCTGGTCGGCGTGGCAGTCGGCGTGTTTGTCATTGTATCAAAGAATGTAATTGTAACCGTAGGCGTGGAAGTGTTTGTAGGCGTGGCCGTCCTTGTAACTGTGACGGTTGATGTTAATGTTGAAGTTGATGTGGGCGTCGCGGTAAGCGTGGCTGTGTATGTAATTGTGGTGGTTGCCGTTAAAGTGAAAGTGGATGTGGATGTGGCTGTCGGCGTTGATGTCCTTGACATTGTCGGGGTGGATGTATTTGTCACTGTAACCGTGGGTGTTGAAGTCAAAGTCTGTGTCGCTGTGAGTGTGTTGGTCCTTGTAGCTGTCGTGGTATTTGTAAAGGTTATTGTCCTTGTAACTGTCCGTGTGGCGGTCATTGTGGAAGTCGGCGTCGGCGTGGGCGATTCAAGCATGGGCTGTATTTCAACGGTTGCCACTGATGTCATAAAAGGCGTACCTGCGGCATTCTTTACCCAGCCGACATTGGTGACGGATTCAAAAGTTTCTGTAGGAGTGGCTGTCGGAACGGAACATGGCAGTACTCCCGAAGCAGGGTCAAGAGTCCCTGCAGTGTCAAGCCATTCGTCTTCAAGTATTCCGCCCCTGAATAAAGCAACATGCGCGTAATCATAATACGTTGTTGTGCTTATGGGAGGATGGCTGTAATCATCACAGCCTGCGTCAAACGGGTTTGGATATCCATTTAAATATATCTGCATTCTTCCGGCCATCCAACCGCCGGCCGCTATCGGATTTTGCGGTGTAAAAGGAACAGAAACCTGAACAGTAGCGTGGTCTACTGCACACGGGAAAGCAGTCTGAACCAGCGCGCCCGTGCTTCCCGCCTGATTCCACCCCGCCGTTGAAGGAAAAGCGGTAGTATAATTACCTGACACCTGCGGAGAATTTACATTGTATGTCCCTGCATTATCAAACCATGTCACAATATTAAAAGGCCCTGATACGGCAGCTCCGGTATTATTAATAATGGCAAACTCTATTGTAATACTATTTGAAGCGCAGGGGTCTGCCGTAATTCTGGTTTTAAGGTCAAGCCCGGCGGCGCCAAAAGAATATGAAGCAGACAGAAAAACAACTGCCAGTGAAAACAACACCCTGTTTAATCTGCTGTTCATTTTTAACTTCATAAACATCTCCATAAATTTAAAACATATATAAAAACTTAATTTATTCTTCCCGCCCAGCTTACGCATCCGGAAGCGCCCGGATTCTGCGTTCCTATGTTCCATGTAATTGTTCCGCTTGTGGCGCCTATTGACACCCCTGTGCCGCCGTTATTAATGGCTGTTACCGTTGTCCTTGGCGGTATGGGGTCTGTTACCACAATATTTGAAGGAAGCTCGCCGGTATTTTCCCAGCAGAGAGTAAACGTGACTATATCCCCAAGGTCTATAAGGTTCGGATTTGCCGTCTTTACAAGGGTAACATCTTCTATGCAGTTAACTGTCAGCACCACGTCATTTGAGACCTGCGTAACGCCCACGCCGTTTATTGACGCCCTGTTTGTTATCGGGTCGCACGACGTTACTTCCGCCCACCACGTAAATGTTCCTGCTTCATCGCCTGCAACTGTAAAAGCGGACGTCCACTGGCTGCCGTTATTACTGATTGTATGGGGCAGCGGCGAAGAAGAACCGCGGAATGTAAGCTGATCTTCCGGATAATCATCCGTGACTGTTATGGGTTCATTGCCCGTAAATCTTGGTTCGTATATTACAAAATTATTGTATAAGTCATCAACGCAGCAGTTATCGCCGCCCTGGTTTGCAACGCCGGTTTTCCATGTATCAGAAGCGCACGAAGAATTTGCAGGAGGCGATGTGTCTGTCCAGGTTATAACCCAGCCGCCGGGTTCGGGGTCGCCCTTTACCCAAACCTTAGCGCGGAACTGATAATCACCTAATGCTTCCACTTTCATTGTGTACCACTTGTTGGTTTCAATATCCATCGGAGTTGTTCCCGAAGCCGGCCATATACAGGTTGCCGGATCGCCATTGCAGCGCTGGAATCCCAGCGAACCGTTGCCGTTGCCGCCTATTGTGACGTCAACTGACAATACCGCGGAATATGCAATTGCCCCTGCCCCGCTTACATTGTTATTTCTTATAAAAACAAGCGCATCAGCCCCTTCGTAAGAAGCTTCTATCATTACATCTGTTACAATTATACCTGTGCAGAAAGTGGCCGGGTCGTTATGAACAAGACCGGGATAATCCTTTAGCGGGGAAGAACCCCTTAAATACCTGTCGCCTGTGCCGCACGGGTCTTCAATTGTCCAGCCGTCTCCTACTCCGCCGGGTGCGGCAATTGACCATCCCGCAGGCGGGTTTGCCGGGCCTGTGGGATTATTGTCAAAAGGTTCATAAACAATAAGTTTTGACCCTTGCAGGTCATATTCAACAAGATAAGTGATTGTGTCGTGCAATCCGACCTGTGTGACTGTTTCAGATTTGGAAATATTTAAAGCAGGCTCGCCAACCCTTAAATTTGCGGCAGATGTCTTGGTTGTTGATCCAATTTTGCCGGTGGCTGTATTGCTTAAAAGCGTATTGTCAGCTATATCAGTATTCATCCTTAAAAGCACCCATACCGTACCTTCCGCTTTTCCCTGAACATTGGTCCTGTTTGGCAGCGTCCAGGTTAGCGTCTGCGGAAGCGGGCCTACAGTATAAGACCCCACAATCCCGGAGGGCCCGGCTGATACTATACTTACATTAGCGGAGTTTACTCCAAAATTAAGCGGGTCAGTTATTACAAGCTGGCCGTTCTGGTATGAATAATCTATTGAATACACAAATAAATCGCCCGCGTCCTGCAAATTACCTTCAACTTTTTTATTGATTGTAAAATCAGGCGGCAATAACGGTATTGTCCACGATGTTGAATCGTGCTGGCAGGTGCCGTCAAAACCAACCCATTCGCCGCCGCCGATATTTGAATCTTTCATTCCCGCGTGAAGATATAGTGTTGTATTTGTACACCCCGGAAAACTGTCAGCCGAAGGCACTTTAATTGTATATTCCCTGTAATAGGTAAAACCCTGGCCGCCGCCGCACAGCGTGCAGTTGTATCCTGTTGTAACGCCTGACTGATTGTTTGCTTCGCACCCAATGCTGTTGTCCGTGCCGCCGGGCATACCCACAGGCGTAAGGTTTGACTGGCACGCCACGTTCTGTTTTCCGTAAACAACAAACATCTGCCCCTGCCCTGAAAGCTGCGCGTTTAAAAGGGTGGGTGAAGTGCTTATTGCCATTGCCAAAGAACCGTCGCTGCAGCACTGGGAACAGTATGTTATTTTAACAACAGCTGATTCGCCAAAGTTAGGGTTTGGAGGGTCAATTGAAAGGTCAAGGATATAAGGCTGGGCGGAAATTATTACAGGCAGAAAAACAGCCAGTGCCGCAATTGCGGCTGTTATTAATATTTTTTTCCTTTTAATTACAGGCGCCGTCATAATTTTCTCCTGTATTCGGCAGTTTGTCCCTAATTAACCGGCAGTTGTCCCCTAAATTAAATCTTCCTAATTATATTGGACAACCCGCCCCAAAAAAGGTTTCGTTTTAGTAATCATATTTTACCCTGCAAAACTTCTTTTGTCAAACGATTAAAAAGGGATAACTACTGAAGGTCAGATGGTTGGAAGGTCAGATGGTCGGTTTAAACATTGAAACCTTTGAAAACATCTCCGTTGTCCGCTTCTGCTTATCTGCCTAATGCATAATTGCCTATTTCTAAACTCAACTGCCGCGGGCTAAAGACCCGCGTCTACCACTACGTAATACAATTATAAACTTCAGACCCGAATGATTTTTTTTCCGACCTTCCGACCTTCCGACCTTCCGACCTTCTGACCCTCCGACCTTCCGCTCCTCCTCTATTCCTCTTCCAGATTATTCCCTATTATAACCGCAAGTTTTTCTGTCCTGTTTTCCCGCTCGCCGGAATCTTTCTGCGCATCTATCCTGCATATGTAAACCCCGCCTGACACCAAAGCGCCGCCCGCGCTCTTTAAATCCCATTCCACAAAGCCCTTGTACAGTTCGCAGCCAAGCTGCCTTATAAGTTCGCCTTTGATATTATAAATTTTGAATACCGCAGTTCCGGTATTAACAGCACTCCACGCTATTTTAACCGGCCCTATGATTCCGCCTGTAACGTAATGAGGATTAGGGAATATTTTTACTTCTCCCAACACCTCTCCGCTGCCGTCTTTTATTATTGTTATTGTTTTTGACGCCAGTATTGAATAATTGTCCCCTGTTTTTATTTCAACCTGTATCTCATACAGCCCGGAATCCACCAGCCTGCCTTCCGAGTTTTTTCCGTCCCATTCAATCGACTGCCCGGGCGCGTAATTTATAAGGACTTTCGACTGTCCTTTTCCTCCGATTAGGGCGGTCTCTTCCAGGCCAAGGCTGACAGAGGAGCCCGAAAGATTAGGCGCGTCAATACTGCGCACAAATTCACCGGCGGTGTTGAATATGTTTATTCTGACGTATTTCTCCACGTTTAATACCTGAATATCAACTATCCTTGTTTCAACGTTTCCATATTCATTCTCAACCGATATCTTAATATAATAAGCGCCGTTTGAAACTTTCTGGCCGTTGTCCGCAGTGCCGTCCCACGGGTATTCCGCGGCAAGGTCCCCGCCCTGTTGGTCGGTAGTCTGGATATTCGGAAGCTTAATTATCACTTCTTCCGCGTGAGGATTGATGCTGCCTGATTCCATTCCGTTTACAAGAAGTATGACATTTGATATCACTTCGGATATTCCGGCAGACGCGACCTCTTTGACCCTTTCTCCTGCCGAATTATATATTTCAATGTGCATTACATAAGGAAGCGGCACAGGTGTCAAAGTGGCGGTAGGCGTGGGCGTATTGGTCGGCGAGGAAGTATTTGTCATTGTGATTGTAAAAGTAACCGTTGGCGTTGATGTTAGGGTGACAGTCGGTGTTGCTGTCCTTGTGGCTGTGGGCGTATTTGTCAGGGTTACTGTCGGGCTTCCGGTTACAGTGGATGTCGGCGTCGCGGTAAGCGTGGATGTCGGCGTCGCGGTTATTGTTACTGTCGGAGTTGATGTGCCGGTTGATGTCGGAGAAATTGTATTTGTGGGCGTCGCTGTCGGCGTGTTTGTCTGAGTATTTGTCGCTGTCGCGGTAAAGGTGGAAGTAATTGTTATTGTCGGCGTCGCCGTAAGCGTTGATGTGGGCGTTGCAGTAAGCGTGATTGTGGGAGTATTTGTCTGCGATATTGTGTTTGACGGAGTGGCAGTCGGGGTAATAGTCTCTGTAATGGTAAGCGTCGCGGTTGCCGTTGATGTTTCGGTAATTGTCAGCGTTATCGTTAAAGTGGAAGACGGAGTGGCGGTAAGCGTGATCGTCGGCGTCGCGGTCTGTGATACCGTGTCCGTGGGAGTTGCCGTAGGCGTAATTGTATCTGTTATCGTGGAAGTCGCGGTTAAAGTTGAAGTGTGCGTAATAGTTGCAGTGGCTGTAAGCGTTGCCGTTTCAGTTGATGTAAGCGTCACAGTCGGCGTATCTGTCGCGGTGTTTTCAAAAGTATTTGTCGCGCTTGGGGTTGCCGTCATTGTTATAGTCGGCGTGTCTGTCTGCGACACTGTATCGGACGGGGTTGCCGTAAGTGTTACAGTAGGAGTATCTGTAAAAGTAATTGTCCCTGTCGCTGTATGCGTAACAGTCGGCGACGCGGTTGCAGTTCCTGTCGGCGTGGCTGTTATTGTAATTGTCGGAGTTTCTGTCTGCGATACAGTATCAGACGGCGTTGCCGTGAATGTTATTGTGGGCGTTGCCGTAAAGGTCACCGTACCGGTTGCCGTAGGTGTTGCAGTCGGCGATGAAGTTATTGTAGCCGTGGGCGTGGCTGTTATTGTAATTGTCGGAGTGTCTGTCTGCGATACCGTATCAGACGGCGTTGCCGTGAACGTTATTGTGGGCGTTGATGTAAAAGTAACCGTACCTGTTGCCGTCGGTGTTGCCGTAGGCGATGAAGTGATTGTAGCGGTGGGTGTTGCTGTTATTGTTATCGTCGGAGTGTTTGTCTGCGATATTGTGTTTGTAGGCGTCGCGGTTAATGTGTTAGTGGGCGTTGCGGTAAAAGTAATTGTTGAAGTGGGCGTATCTAAAACAGTATTCGTGGACGTCGGCGTTGCCGTGAATGTAATTGTCGGAGTGTTTGTCCGTGATACCGAATTGGTAGGCGTAGCCGTTAATGTATCAGTGGGTGTTGCGGTGAATGTCACGGTTCCTGTCGCAGTAGGCGTTGCTGTGGGTGATGATGTTATTGTAGCTGTCGGAGTTGCAGTTATTGTAATTGTCGGAGTGTTTGTCTGTGATATTGTGTTTGTCGGTGTTGCGGTTAATGTATTTGTGGGTGTTGATGTAAACGTAACAGTTCCGGTTGCCGTAGGCGTTGCAGTCGGCGATGATGTAATTGTCGCCGTGGGAGTTGCTGTTATTGTGATTGTCGGAGTGTTTGTCTGTGATATTGTGTTTGTCGGTGTTGCGGTTAATGTATTTGTGGGTGTTGATGTAAACGTAACAGTTCCGGTTGCCGTAGGCGTTGCAGTCGGCGATGATGTAATTGTCGCCGTGGGAGTTGCCGTAACAGTTACAGTGGGCGTGTTTGTCCGCGATACCGTGTTTGTCGGCGTGGCTGTCAGTGTCTGCGTCGGCGTTGCTGTAAAAGTTATCGTCCGCGTGGCAGTATAAGTTATTGTCCTTGTCGAAGTAAGCGTGGATGTGGGGGTGGCTGTAAAAGTTATTGTATAAGTAATTGTCTGAGTTGCGGTGCGTGTAGCTGTAGGCGATGCCGTAATTGTAGCCGTGGGCGTTGCAGTCATTGTAACAGTGGGCGTGTTTGTCCGCGATACCGTGTTTGTCGGCGTCGCGGTTAAGGTTTGCGTCGGCGTTGCCGTAAAAGTTATCGTCCGCGTGGCAGTATAAGTTATTGTCCTTGTTGAAGTAAGCGTGGATGTGGGGGTGGCTGTAAAAGTTATTGTATAAGTAATTGTCCTTGTATTGGTGGCGGTGGCGGTGCGCGTAACCGTAACAGTCGGGGTCGCAGTCAGCGTTAAAGTCGGCGTTGATGTAAGCGTCCTTGTCATAGTTGCCGTCATAGTGGCTGTGGGAGTTGCGGTCTGTGTTATCGTCCTTGTACTTGTCATTGTTGCCGTCGGCGTGGGTGAAGAACACAGATTTGTCATATTAACCGTTGAAACCATAGTTGGCGTTGTCTGATAAGCCAGAGACGCAAGATTATACCAGTCGCATCCAGCGCGCGTATTCATCCTTATCCTTATAGGCAGTGTATAGCACCCCGTAAAACCCGGATTTGTAAAACTTACGGTATAATTCCTGACCTTGCTGCTAACTTCGCTGTGGGAAACGCTGCTTATACCGGAAACCGGATTTCCGATATAATAAGGGTCAAGATAACTCCATGTGTCTGTTGATGAAGACCAGTCATCCCTTATAACAAGGCTTCCGGAAGAGACCGCCCCTCCTGTATTGCATATCTGAATATTAAAAGTAATTTCATCGTTAACGGCGATGTTTGTGGTTTTGCTTGCGGATTTTACAATTGTAAAATTTGGCGGCATTGTGGGCGTCATTGTCGGCGTGATTGTCCTTGTAACAGAAGGTGTAAATGTCGGTGAACAGTAATTGTTTAAAACAACCGTGGAGACTATTGTGGGAGAGCCCATGTAGCTGTTAAGCGTTGCGTCATTATGCCACGGCCCGCACTGATAATCGTAATTTACAGATTTTGTATACATAGGAATGTCAACACATCCGGTGAAACCGGGCTGCTGAAAATAAATCGTATAAGTTTTTAATTTATCCGACCCGCTGGTTGCGTAATAATCAATACCCACAGCCGGATTATCAACATTATAAGGGCCGTAAAACTGAAAAGTTCCCGGCGCCGAAGTCATATCATCCGTTATCGTCATAGAACCCTGCCACGCAGCTCCGCCTGTATTGCAGAGCCTCATCGTGAATGTTATTTCTTCAGCCCCGTTTATTGTGGTTTTATTCGAGGACTTTACCATGGTAAAATTTGGCGGCGCCGGGCAGTAATTTTCAACAACCGCAGTTGCCACAACCGTAGGCGACGCAAGGTAAGAAAGATTTGCCGTGTTGTCCCATATATCGCAGAAAGTCGGCACTCCGCTGTAAAGCCTTACTGCATAACTGTAGTCATAGCAGGTATCGGCGGGAAACCCGTTGGCAAAAGTTATTTCTGCCGTCTGGCCTGTCCCTTCGTAATCTATCAATCCAAGCATTGTATCTGTGTAATCTCCCGGCCAGAAGTACTGCCAGTTATCGGCAGAGCTTGACCAGTCGTCGTTTATGGTCACGGGATTGCCGGACGTTCCGCCGCCTGTATTGCAGATATGCAGCGTAAAAGTTACGGTATCCGGCGGATTCTGCCCGATGTTCGTGGACGGATTTGCTGTTTTGCTTAAAGTAAAATGCGGCGGTTCGGGCGTAGGGTCAATTGGCAGGTCAAAACCCTGCCTTGTCAAAATTTCCTTACAGTCATCAGCGGCCGTTTCAGAGTCGGTGGAATAACTTAACGCGGGAAGAAGACTGTTGGTGGCAGGGTCATATATCCTTTTCCCGAATTTTTTTCCTTCTTCATAAGAAGGCATCACCCAGGACTGCCCTGAACCTGTTTGGTCATAAAGCGGGTCATACCAGTTTCGGCCGCCGTATGTGGGCATATCACCGGCAGGGCATGAATCATCATAGTGCAGGTCAATGTTTGCAATATCCGCGCTGCTTACGTAAGAATGGCCGCCTTCGGAACATGTGACATCAAGGCTGTATGACGTCCAAAGTTCATAAGCGCCTGTGTTAAGTGTCCTTACAGAAATCACGTTTCCGGTAGGCTGCAATAAAGCAAGCTGAGCTGCGTCTAAACTTATGCACAAAGGTGCGGGAGGTCCCGGGCTTCCGCTTACGTCGGAATACGGAAAAGCTGAATCAGCAGCGCCGCCGGGAAAGTCCCATAAATTAGTGTTGGTAATTAAGGTTCCGTTTATGTAAACCTGGGCTATGTCATCAACAGCGGCGCAAAGCTGTGCGGAAGCGGGAGTGCAGGCGCTGTAAACAGGGGTATTAATAAGAATTGCCGTTATTGCCAAAAAAAATGCAACAAAGGCGATTCCGGAAAGTGCGGATTCCTTTTTTACCGCTTTTTCCCCTGCCATAGCATCCCCCTTTAAAGAGAGCGCCTTTCTTAATTATATTAGACATCAAAACTATAAAATAGTTCCCCCAA
>ENA-UOWO01004101-UOWO01004101.1-activated-sludge-metagenome-genome-assembly--contig:-NODE-4101-length-16321-cov-26.316427_pt1 | contig 16321 bp, 14 predicted proteins | sample MGYA00238148_ERZ761564 | MGnify/ENA primary metagenome ERZ761564 (study PRJEB28885, sample SAMN05720194) | activated sludge metagenome | isolation source: Anaerobic digester | place: USA...
TCACGCGCGACGGCCAGCTCGGCGAGTTCAAGGGCGGCGTGATGAAGCTGCTCGAATCGAACCCGGTGCCGGTGGTGCCGCTGGCGTTGCAGAACCTGTGGGGTTCGTTCTTCTCGCGCATCGATGGCGCGGCAATGACCAAGCCGTTCCGTCGCGGCCTGTTCAGCCCGGTCGGGCTGGTTGCCGGCGAACCGCTGCCCGCCGCGCAGGTGAGCCCGGCGGTGTTGCGCGAGCGGGTCGGCGCGCTGCTCGCGTCGTGACCTCGCCGTGATCGCCTCGCTGAGCCGCCATGCGCTCCTGCGCATCGCGCCCTTCGCGCTGTTCATGCTGCTGCTCGCACTGCGCGGCTTCGCGGCCGACGGCGCCTGGGGCTTCGACGAACGCTGGCTCTACGGCGCCTCGACCGTTTCGGTCGCGGCGCTGTTGATCGCCTGGCGGCGCGACTTCGGCGAGCTCTACCGGCCGCTGTGGCCCGATGCGCGCGAGTTCGCCCTGGCGCTGGGCGCCGGCGTGGCCGTGCTGCTGCTGTGGATCAACCTCGATGAGCCCTGGATGCGGCTGGGCGGCGCCACCGCGGGCTTCCGTCCCGTCGATGCGCAGGGCCAGCTGATCTGGCCGCTGGTGGCATTGCGCTGGGCCGGCGCCGCGCTGGTGGTGCCGGTGATGGAAGAGCTCTTCTGGCGCTCCTTCCTGATGCGCTGGATCGACAGCCCGCGTTTCGAACTCGTGCCGCCGCAGCGCGTGACGCTGCGCGCGATCGCGCTGTCGACCTTCGTCTTCATGCTCGCCCACACGCTGTGGCTGGCCGCCATCGCCGCGGGCCTCGTGTACGCGTGGCTATACGTGCGCACCGGCAAGCTGTGGGTAGCGGTGATCGCGCACGCCGTCACCAACACGCTGCTCGGCGCTTGGGTGATCGCCACCGGCAACTGGGGATACTGGTAGTTCGGTAGTTCGGTGGTTCGGTAGTTCGGTCGCTCAGGCGCCGCGCGCCCGTGTCGGCGAGCGCGCGCGCCAGAGTGCCGTCAACGACGACAGCGAAGGCGGCGTCGGCAGCGCCGGCAGGCGCGGCCAGGGCGTCGGCCCGCTGCGCGTCAGGCGCTGCGTGATCAGCGACTTCAGCGGCGGCAGGCGATCCGCCACGCGGATCACCGCCTGGCGCAGCAGGCGTGCCGGCTCGCCGTCGTCGGTGAACAGGCCGACCACCGCATTCGTGCCGTGGTAGATCGGGAAGGTCTCGCGCCGGTGCTCCGCCTCGTAAGGCTGCAGCACCTCGAGGCTGCCGAGGTCGCGGCCGTCGCGGCGGGCGTTGGCGAGCAGCGCGCCGAGCACGTCGACACCGTACAGGCAGAAGTTGTAGCCATGCGCGGTGACCGGGTGCATGCCCACCGCGGCGTCGCCGATCAGCGCCACGCGCGGCGCGACGAAGCGGTGCGCGTACACCGCCACCAGCGGGTAGAGGTGCCGCTCCTCGGCCAGCGTCATCGTGCCGAGCCGCCCGCCGAGCTGCTCCTGGGCCCAGGCCGCGTACTGCGCGTCGGGCCATTGCTTCATGGCCTGCGCGCGGTCCGAGCTGACCGTCACGACGATCGAGCTCACGCCGCCGTTCATCGGCAGCACCGCCAGCGTGTGGCCGACGTGGAAACACTCCTGCGCCACCGCATGGTTGGGCAGCGTGTGGGCCATGCGGCCGACGATCACGCTGCGCCCGAAGTCGCGCATCTGCGCGCCGATGCCGGCCTGGCGGCGCGCCTCGGAGAAGCGGCTGTCGGCCGCCACCACCAGCGGCGCGCGCAGTTCGTGCTCCACGCCGTCGCCGCCGCGGCAGCGCACCACGGCCTGCTCGGCCTCGATGCGCAGGCCGAGCACGCGGGTCGCGGTGCGAACCTCGATCTCCGGCCGGCCCTGAACGGCCTCCCAGCTGACGCGGCGGATGACGTGGTTGGCCACCAGATGGCCGAGTTCGTCCTCGCCGGAGCCCTTCGCGTCGAAGTGCAGCGGTCGCGGGTCGCTGGCGTTGTAGACGGCCGCTTCGCGCAGCGGCGCCACCTCGTCGGCGGGGAAGCGGTCCCACAGGCCGAGGCGGCGCAGGATCGCCACGCCGCGGTGCGTCAGTGCGATGTCGCGGCCGTCGGGGGCCGGGTCGGCGAGCGTCTGTGCGCTTTGTGCATCGATCACGATGCTGCGCAGGTTCGCGTCGGCCAGCGCGCCGGCCAGCGCGAGGCCGCTGGGGCCGGCGCCGATGATGAGCACGTCGGTGTCGTGAAGGGCGGTGGAGGAGGTCATCGCGGTCGGCCGTCGTCGAAAGGACGACGATCTTCCACGCGCCGTGGCGCGGCGGCGCTGACCCGCGTCAAGCCGCGCCGGGATTCACACGCCGCGCCGGCGGTCCTCGGCAAACTTCGCGGCGAAGGCGGCAAAGCGGCCTTCGTCCAGCGCCTCGCGCACCTCGCGCATCAGGTTCACGTAGTAGTGCAGGTTGTGCACGCTGGCCAGCATCGGGCCGAGCATCTCGTTGCAGCGGTCGAGGTGGTGCAGGTAGGCGCGGCTGAAGCCGGTGCAGGTGGGGCAGGCGCAGGTCGGGTCGACCGGCGCCTCGTCGGTCTTGTAGCGCGCGTTGCGCAGGCGCAGGTCGCCGAAGCGCGTGAACAGGTGGCCGTTGCGCGCATTGCGCGTGGGCATCACGCAATCGAACATGTCGACGCCGCAGGCCACGCCTTCCACCAGGTCTTCCGGCGTGCCCACGCCCATCAGGTAGCGCGGCTTGTTCGCGGGCAGGCGGTGCGGCGTGTGCGCCATGATGCGCTGCATGTCTTCCTTCGGCTCGCCGACGCTGACGCCGCCGATCGCGTAGCCGGGCAGGTCGAGCGCGACCAGCGCGTGCAGCGACTCCTCGCGCAGGTGCTCGAACATGCCGCCCTGCACGATGCCGAACAGCGCGTTCGGGTTCGCGAGCCGCTCGAACTCGGTCAGGCAGCGCTTCGCCCAGCGCAGGCTCAGCTCCATCGAGATGCGCGCTTCCTTCTCGGTGGTGATGTGGCCCTTGGTCTCGTAGGGCGTGCACTCGTCGAACTGCATGACGATGTCGCTGTTCAGCGCGCGCTGGATCTGCATGCTCACTTCAGGCGTGAGGAACAGCTTGTCGCCATTGACCGGCGAGGCGAACTTCACGCCCTCCTCGCTGATCTTGCGCATCTCGCCCAGCGACCAGACCTGGAAGCCACCGCTGTCGGTGAGGATGGGCCGGTTCCAGGATTCGAAGCGGTGCAGCCCGCCGAACTGCGTGAGGATCTCGATGCCCGGGCGCAGCCACAGGTGGAAGGTGTTGCCCAGGATGATCTGCGCGCCCATCGCCTCCAGCGACGAGGGCATCACGCCCTTGACCGTGCCGTAGGTGCCCACCGGCATGAACACCGGCGTCTCGACGACGCCGTGGTTGAGCGTGAGCCGGCCGCGGCGGGCCTGGCCTTCGGTGCGAAGCAGTTCGAAACGGAGCATGCGCCGATTGTCGCAGGGGGCTCCCGCGACCCTCGGCGCCGCCGCGCCAGGCCCCTCGCTGCGACTACTTCTTCGGCAGCTCCAGCGCCAGGATCCAGCCGACCAGCTTCTTCGCGTCGGCCTGCTTGATCGCCACCGCATTCGGCGGCATCGCCAAGCCACTGACCTTGCCCTTCCAGTGGCTCTCGTAGGGGTTGGAGCCCTTCATCACGGTCAGGGTCAGCGCGTCGACGGCGCCCTTCTGGCCCTGGTACTTTGCGGCGACCTCGCGCCAGGCCGGGCCGATCGGCGGCAGGCCGTCCGGGCCCTTGCCGCCCGGCTCGATCTGGTGGCAGGTCAGGCAGCCGGCGTTGCGCGCCAGCTGGGTCATCACGTCGTCGTTGCCGGCGGCGCCGGCCCACATCGGCACGGCGGCCAGCAGGGCCAGGGCCGTGGTGTGGCGCAGGCTCGTTCTCATGGGGACTCTCCTCTGTTGCAGTGTCGGGTTCGAGTCCATGCTAGGTGCGAAGCCCCGGTCAGTTTTGACCGCCATCAACCCGAATCTGCGTTTTGCCAGGATGGAGCAGAGGCCCGTGGCGGGCATGACGACGCCTGCGCCAGCTTGGTACAACGACGCCAAATTCGAACGAGGAGCGAACGATGCGAACACCGACAAGACGCACCCTGCTGGCCCTGGTGGCCGCCCTGGCGGCCGGAGGCTGCGCCGCCCCGACGCGCGACGACCGCCAGGCCTCGATGCGGCGCATCCAGAACGTGGTGGTGATCTTTGCGGAGAACCACAGCTTCGACAATCTCTACGGCCTGTTCCCCGGCGCCGACGGCGTGGCCAACGCCACCGCCGAGCAGATGACGCAGCTCGACCACGACGGCCAGCCGCTGAAGGAGCTGATCGTCTTCCGCCCCGACGGCAAGCCCGACGCGCGTTTCCCGCGGCTGCCCAACAAGCCCTTCCGCATCGACGCGCCGCCGGTCAACAAGGCGATCACCGAGATCGTGCCGAGCCCGATCCACGCCTTCTTCCACAACCAGGAGCAGATCAATGGCGGCAAGAACAACAAGTTCGCCGCCATGTCGACCGTGGGCGGCTGGACCATGGGCCACTACGACGGCAATCAGTTCAAGCTGTGGCAGTGGGCGAAGGAATACACCCTGGCCGACCGCTTCTTCATGGGCGCCTTCGGCGGCTCCTACCTGAACCACCAATACCTGATCTGTGCCTGCGCACCAGTACATGCCGATGCCCCGCAATCGATGCGCGCCGTGCTCGATGCCGATGGCAAGCTAACCAAGAAGCCCGGCTCACCCTCGGCCAACGAAGGCGCGGTGCAGGTGTTCAGCAGCGGCCTGGGCGGGCAGGTCACTCCGGACGGGCTGTCGGTCAACACCACGCAGCCGCCGTGGCAGCCCAGCGGCGTGCCGCCGGCCGAAGGCGGCTCGCTCGACGCCGCCGATCCGGCCGGCAGCAAGTCGCTCGGCCAGCCGCTGCCGCCGCAGCGCCAACGCACCATCGGCGACACGCTCAGCGCCAAGGGCGTGAGCTGGGCCTGGTACTCGGGGGGATGGAACGTGGCCAGCGCCGACGGCAAGCAGCCGCCATCGGTCAAGCGCAAGATGATCTACACGCGCGACGAGGGCAGCCCGATGTTCCAGCCGCACCACCAGCCGTTCAACTACTACAGCCGCTTCGCGCCGGGCACGGCCGACCGCACGGCGCACATCAAGGATGGCGAAGACCTGCTGCGCGACATCGCCGCCGGCACGCTGCCGGCCGTCACCTTCTACAAGCCGGCCGGGCGCTACACGCAGCACCCCTCGTACACCGACGTGAAGAGCGGCGACGAGCACATGGCCGATCTGCTCGCGAAGCTGCGCGCCAGCCCGCAGTGGAAGGACATGCTGATCGTGTTGACCTACGACGAGAACGGCGGCTACTGGGACCACGTGCCGCCGCCTTCGGGCGCCGGCTGGAGCGACAGGCTCGGCCCGGGCACGCGCATCCCGGCGTTGATCGTCGGCCCGCACGTCAAGCGCGGCCATGTCGACCACACGGTGTACGACACCGCGTCCATCCTCAAGTTCGTGACGAAGCGCTTCGAGCTCGAGCCGCTGCCCGGCGTGCGCGAGAAGACCGGCGACCTCAGCGCGGCGCTGCAGTGATGGCGCGGTCGAGCAGCATTGCGTCGCCGTAGCTGAAGAAGCGGTAGCGCTGTGCGATGGCGTGGCGGTAGAGCGCCATCACCTTGTCGTGGCCGGCAAACGCGCTGACCAGCATCATCAGCGTGCTCTTCGGCAGGTGGAAGTTGGTCACCAGCCGGTCGACGACGCGGAACTCGAAGCCGGGCGTGATGAAGATGTCGGTGTCGCGCGCACCGGCCGTCAGCGCGCCGGGCAGCGCCGCTGATTCCAGCGCGCGCAGCGTCGTCGTGCCCACGGCGATCACGCGCCTCCCGGCGGCGTGCGTGCGAGCCACTGCGTCGACGGTGGGCTGGGCAACCTCGAACCACTCGCTGTGCATGCGGTGCTCGGCGAGGTTCTCGCTGCGCACCGGCTGGAAGGTGCCCGCGCCCACGTGCAGCGTCACGCTCGCGGTGCCGATGCCGCGCTCGCTCAGGGCGGCGAGCACGGCCTCGTCGAAGTGCAGGGCGGCCGTGGGCGCGGCCACCGCTCCGGGGTGCTTCGCGAACACGGTCTGGTAGCGGCGCTCGTCCTCGGCGTCGTCGGCGTGCGTGATGTACGGCGGCAGCGGCACATGGCCGTGGCGCTCGAGCAGCGCCAGCGGCTCGCCGGGAAAACGCAGGTGGAACAGCGAGCCGTCGGGCCCGCCGCGGCCGAGCACTTCGGCATCGAAGGACGACACCGCGTCGCCGCTGACGAAACGCACGCCACTGCCCGGCCTGGGCGACTTGCTCGCGCGCAGGTGGGCGAGCACCTCGTTGCCGGGCAGCACGCGCTCGACCAGCGCCTCGACGGCGCCGCCGCTGGCCTTGGCGCCGAGCAGCCGCGCCTTGATCACGCGGGTGTCGTTGAAGACGAGCAGGTCGCCGGGGGCCAGCAAGCCGGGCAGATCACGGAACACGCGGTCCACCGGCGTGGGGCCGGTGGCATCGAGCAGACGCGAGGCGCTGCGTTCAGGGGCAGGGTGCTGGGCGATCAGCTCGGCCGGGAGTTCGAAGTCGAATTCGCCGAGCGTCCAGGAGGACTTGGGAGAAGGCATGGAGGCTGTACCGGCCTGTGCTGAGAGGCCGCGATGGTGCCATGCCTGGCCGACGTCAGCTCAATTCGGCCCGACGCGCACCGCGGGCTGTGTCGCCGCGCGCTCCGAACGATCCCAGGCCAGAGCCACCAGGGAACTGACCACGGCGACGACGACAAGAACCAGGGCCAGACGGGCAACGAAACGCATGAAGGGGGACGCGGTTGGAGATGACAGGGCGCGATGCTATGCCGGGCCGTCGCGTGCGCAAGGGCCCGTGACATGCCGTTGCCCACTTGTGGGGCCGGGCGCCCTTTCGGCGCGACGGCGGTCGGGCAGATGTCACGCGCCCGGCAGCGCCCGCCGCAGCGGCGAGAATCCGATCATGGCCGAGGCCTCGCCCCCATCGAACGAGAACAAGCCCAAGAGCGCGCCGCAACGCGCGCTCGAGAAGCTCGGCCTCGTGCGCGACATCGACCTCGCGCTGCATCTGCCGCTGCGCTACGAAGACGAGACGAAGCGCGTGCCCATCGCCTCGCTGCGCGACGGCGACGTGGCGCAGGTCGAGGGCGTGGTGACCGACAGCCGCGTGCAGTTCCGCCCGCGGCGCCAGCTCGTCGTGAAGATCCACGATAGCGCCGACGACCTGGTGCTACGTTTCCTCAACTTCTACCCCTCGCACCAGAAGGCGCTGGCCGAAGGCGCGCGGGTGCGCGTGCGCGGCGAGGCGCGCGGCGGCTTCTTCGGGCTGGAGATGGTGCACCCGGCCTTCAAGGCGGTGGACGAGGCCACGCCGCTGGCCCGCGCGCTCACGCCGGTCTACCCGACCACCGCGCAGCTGCCGCAGGCCTACCTGCGCAAGGTCGTCGCGTCGGGGCTGTCGCGCGCCGACCTCTCCGAGCAGCTGCCGCCGGGCAGCGTGCCGGCCGGCATGATGAGCCTGCGCGATGCGCTCGACTTCCTGCACCACCCGGCGCCCGACGTCAGCATCGAGACGCTGGAAGACCACAGCCACCCGGCCTGGCAGCGCCTGAAGTTCGAGGAGCTGCTGGCGCAGCAGCTCTCGCAGCTCAAGGCCAAGCAGGAGCGCGAGCGCCAGCGCGCGCCGGCCTTCGCGCTGCAAGCCGGCGGCCTGCAGGAGAAGCTGCTCGCCGCGCTGCCCTTCTCGCTGACCGAAGCGCAGCGCCGCGTCGTCGAGGAGATCGCGCGCGACCTCGCGCGCGAGACACCGATGCACCGCCTGCTGCAGGGCGATGTCGGCTCGGGCAAGACGGTGGTGGCGGCGCTCGCCGCGGCGGTCGCCATCCAGCAGGGCTGGCAATGCGCACTGATGGCGCCCACCGAGATCCTCGCCGAGCAGCACCTGCGCAAGCTGGTCGGCTGGCTCGCGCCGCTGGGCATCACCGTGGCCTGGCTGACCGGCAGCCGCAAGGGCAAGGGCCGCCGCGAGATGCTCGCGCAGGTGGCCTCCGGCGAGGCCGCGCTGGTGGTGGGCACGCATGCGGTCATCCAGGACCAGGTGGAGTTCGCCCGGCTCGGCCTGGCGATCATCGACGAGCAGCACCGCTTTGGCGTGCAGCAGCGCCTCGCGCTGAGGAGCAAGCTGCAGCAATCGACGAACGGCCGCGGCGCGGCCGAGGGCCCGCTGGAGCCGCACACACTGATGATGTCGGCCACGCCGATCCCGCGCACGCTGGCGATGACGCTGTTTGCCGACCTCGACATCAGCACCATCGACGAGCTGCCGCCCGGGCGCACGCCGGTGGTCACCAAGCTGTTCGCCGACGACAAGCGCGATGCCGTGGTGGCGCGCATCCGCGACGAGGTGGCGTTGGGCCGGCAGGTCTACTGGGTCTGCCCGCTGATCGAGGAAAGCGAGACGCTGGACCTGCAGAACGCCACCGCGACGCACCAGCAGCTGTGCGAGGCGCTGCCCGGCCAGATGATCGGCCTGCTCCACGGTCGCATGCCGGCAGCGGAGAAGGCGGCGGTGATGTCGCTGTTCACCTCGGGGCAGATGGGCGTGCTGGTCTCGACCACGGTGATCGAGGTCGGCGTGGACGTGCCCAACGCCTCGCTGATGGTCATCGAGCATGCCGAGCGCTTCGGCCTCAGCCAGCTGCACCAGCTGCGCGGGCGCGTCGGCCGCGGCGCGGTGGCCAGCGTGTGCGTGCTGCTCTACACCCCGCCGCTGTCGGAGACGGCCAAGTCGCGATTGAAGGCGATGATGGACACCAACGACGGCTTCGAGATCGCCCGCCGCGACCTGGACATCCGCGGCCCGGGCGAGTTCTTCGGCGCGCGGCAGTCGGGTGCACCGCTGCTGCGCTTCGCCGACCTGGCGCTCGACGAACCGCTGGTGCACCAGGCCCGCGCCAGTGCGCTGGCGCTGCTGGCGAAACATCCGCAGGCCGCCGAGCGCCACGTGACGCGCTGGCTGGGCTCGAAGACCGACTACCTGAAGGCCTGAGGCACTCGGTTCATCCGAAGTGCATCTGGTACTTCGCGCCGTCGGAGAACAGGCACACGCCGGTGCCCAGCGTCGGCCCGCTGATCAGGTACTCGCACTGCACGTTCACGCCCTTGTTGCCGAAAGCGTTGGCGATGCCGCGCCGGCCGCTGAAGTTGCGTGCCGCGCTGCCCAGCACCTCGTTGTGCAGGCGGCCGAAGGCGGCGTAGCTGGCGTCCACGCGCGTCGCCTCGCCCTGCAGCGTGTCGCCCAGGTAGGCCAGCGTGAAACTGCCGCGGCCGGTGTGGCTGTCGACCACGACGGCGTTGAGCATGCCGCCCTGGTTGGCCTGCGGGTTGAGCGGGTACAGGCGCACGCTGAGCACGCCGGGCTGCGGCGGCGCGCTGGGCGCGGGCGGCGTGACCACGGTGACGCCGGCCGGCTCGCGCGCCGGGTAGGGCCCCGGCGGATAGGCCTGCCCGGTGCGCGGATCGATGGGCACGACGTAGCAAGCAGAGAGCCCGGCGAGGGCGGCGGCGCAGGCCGCGAGCAGGGCAAGGCGTGAGACCGTTCGGGGCGAGTGGGTGTTCATGCGTTCTCGGGTGACGCGGCACATGCCGCCGGCGAAGAATCCGCGCGCCGCCGGGCGCCCGCAAGGCGCAAGCGCGCCGGTATCGAAGCGCGATGCCGCACGTCGCGGCGGGTGATGCGCAGCGCTGCGATACTTGTCGCCATGACCCTCACCGAACTCCGCTACATCGTGGCGGTCGCCCGCGAGAAGCACTTCGGGCGCGCCGCCGAAGCCTGCTTCGTGTCGCAGCCCACGCTCAGCGTGGCGATCAAGAAGCTCGAGGAAGAGCTCGACGTGAAGATCTTCGAGCGCGGCGCCAGCGAGGTCAGCGTCACGCCGCTGGGCGACGAGATCGTGCGCCAGGCGCAGTCGGTGATCGAGCAGGCGCAGTCCATCAAGGAGATCGCCAAGCGCGGCAAGGACCCGATCTCGGGCCCGCTGCGCCTGGGCATCATCTACACCATCGGGCCCTACCTGCTGCCCGACCTGGTGAAGCAGGCCATCGAGCGCGTGCCGCAGATGCCGCTGATCATCCAGGAGAACTTCACCGCCAGGCTGCTCGAGATGCTGCGCACCGGCGACCTCGACGCGGCGATCATGGCCGAGCCCTTTCCCGACACCGGCCTGGCCGTCGCGCCGCTGTACGACGAGCCCTTCATGGCTGCGGTGCCGAAGAACCACCCGCTGGCCAAGCGCAAGAGCATCACCGCCGAGGAGCTGAAGAACGAGACCATGCTGCTGCTCGGCACCGGCCATTGCTTCCGCGACCACGTGCTCGAGGTCTGCCCGGAGTACGCGCGCTTCTCCAGCGATGCCGAGGGCATCCGCAAGAGTTTCGAGGGCAGTTCGCTGGAGACCATCAAGTACATGGTCGCCTCGGGCATGGGCGTCACCGTCGTGCCGCAGCTCTCGGTGCCGAAGGATCTGCAGCCGCACGTGCGCTACGTGAAGTTCGCCGCGCCGGTGCCCACGCGCCGCGTGGTGCTGGCCTGGCGGCGCACCTTCACGCGCTACGAGGCGATCGCCGCGCTGCGCAACGCCATCTACGCCTGCGAACTGCCAGGTGTGAAGCGGCTCACCGGTTGAGCGGCCGCCTATCGCGCCGATAGCCGCGCCGGCTATCGCCCCCTTCGAAGCAATTGCTTTGACCGGGCGCGGCCCGATTCCTAGAGTGGGTGCATCCGTTCCTCACCCGCATCAGGAGTCACCATGTCGCAGCCCACCCCCCAAGCAGAATCCGCCGCCCGTTGCCCGTTCGCCGGCGCCGTGTCGGGCAACGCCAAAGCCGGCCGCCGCAGCAACCGCGACTGGTGGCCCGAGCAGCTGAACCTGTCGATCCTTCACCAGCACTCGGCGAAGTCCAACCCGCTGGGCGCAGAGTTCGACTATGCGCAGGCGTTCAAGACACTCGACCTCGACGCCGTGGTGTCGGACCTGCGCGCCCTCATGACGGATTCGCAGGAGTGGTGGCCCGCCGACTGGGGCCACTACGGCGGGCTGTTCATCCGCATGGCCTGGCACAGCGCGGGCACCTACCGCATCGCCGACGGCCGCGGCGGTGCCGGCAGCGGCTCGCAGCGCTTCGCGCCGCTGAACAGCTGGCCCGACAACGGCAACCTCGACAAGGCGCGCCGCCTGCTCTGGCCGATCAAGCAGAAGTACGGCCGCAAGCTGTCGTGGGCCGACCTGATGATCCTGGCCGGCAACGTTGCGCTGGAGTCCATGGGCTTCAAGACCTTCGGCTTCGCCGGTGGCCGACCCGACATCTGGGAACCCGAAGAGGATGTCAACTGGGGCGCCGAGATGAAGTGGCTGGCCAGCAGCAGCGAGCCGAACAGCCGCTACTCGGGCCAGCGCGAGCTCGCGAACCCGCTGGCGGCCGTGCAGATGGGCCTGATCTACGTGAACCCGGAAGGCCCGGACGGCATTCCCGACCCGGTGGCCTCGGGCCGCGACGTGCGCGAGACCTTCGCGCGCATGGCGATGGACGACGAAGAGACCGTGGCGCTGGTCGCCGGCGGCCACACCTTCGGCAAGGCCCACGGCGCGGGCGACCCCAAGCTGGTCGGCCCCGAGCCCGAGGGCGCCGCCATCGAGGAGCAGGGCCTGGGCTGGAAGAACGCCTTCGGCAGCGGCAAGGGCGCGCACACCACGACCAGCGGCATCGAGGGCGCCTGGAAGCCGAACCCGACGACCTGGGACAACGGCTACTTCGACATGCTGTTCGGCTACGAATGGGAGCTCACCAAGAGCCCGGCCGGCGCGCACCAGTGGACGCCGAAGCACTGCAAGCCCGAGCACCTGATCCCAGACGCGCACGACCCGTCGAAGAAGCACCCGCCGATGATGACCACGGCCGACCTGTCGCTGCGCTTCGACCCGGCCTACGAGAAGATCTCGCGCCGCTTCCACCAGGACGCGGCCGCCTTCGCCGACGCCTTCGCACGCGCGTGGTTCAAGCTCACGCACCGCGACATGGGCCCGCGGGCGCGCTACCTCGGCAAGCTGGTGCCGCAGGAGGTGCTGGTCTGGCAGGACCCGGTGCCTGCGGTCGACCATGCGCTGGTCGATGCGAAGGACATCGCGGCGCTGAAGGCGCAGGTGCTGGCCTCGGGCCTGTCGGTGCCGCAGCTGGTCTCGACCGCCTGGGCCTCGGCCTCCACCTTCCGCGGCAGCGACAAGCGCGGCGGCGCCAACGGCGCGCGCATCCGCCTGGCACCACAGAAGGACTGGGCGGTGAATCAGCCGGCAGAGCTGGCCGCCGTGCTGGCAACGCTGGAGGCCATCCAGGCTTCGTTCAACGGCACGGCCGGCGGCGGCAGGAAGGTCTCGCTGGCCGACCTGATCGTGCTGGCCGGCGGTGCAGCCGTCGAGGCGGCGGCGAAGCAGGCCGGCGCGGACATCAGCGTGCCCTTCACGCCGGGACGGACGGACGCCTCGCAGGAGCAGACCGACGTGGCTTCGTTCGCGGTGCTGGAGCCGATGGCCGACGGCTTCCGCAACCACGCCCGCCCGGGCTTCGAGGGCGCCGCGGCCGAGCTGCTGGTCGACAAGGCGCAGTCGCTCACCCTGAGCGCCCCGGAGATGGCGGTGCTGGTCGGTGGCCTGCGCGCGCTGGGCGCCAACGTCGGCCAGGCGCCGCATGGCGTCTTCACCGAGCGGCCCGGCACGCTGACGAACGACTTCTTCGTCAACCTGCTCGACATGAACACGGCCTGGCAGAAATCCGCCACCGCCGCGGGCGTGCTGGAGGGCCGCGACAGGGCGAGCGGCGAGCTGAGGTGGACGGGCACCGTCGTCGATCTCGTCTTCGGCTCGAACGCGCAGCTGCGGGCCATCGCCGAGGTCTACGCGGCCCGCGACGCGCAGCCGGCCTTCGTGCGCGATTTCGTGGCGGCGTGGGTCAAGGTGATGAACCTCGACCGCTACGACCTGGCCTGAGCACGGCCCGAGCACGGCGCATCGCCTGAATCTGTCTCAACCCGCGGCCCCGGCTCTTCGCTAAAGTCTCGGGGTCGCCCTCAATCCTTCGGAGTCCGCATGGCCAAGAACAGCAGCAAGAAGGTCAAGGCCCCGTCCGGGCCCGCCATCAACATCGGCATCAGCGAGAAGGACCGCCTGGCCATCGCCGGCGGGCTCTCTCGCCTGCTGGCCGACACCTACACGCTGTACCTGACGACGCACAACTTCCACTGGAATGTCACCGGGCCGATGTTCAACACGCTGCATGCGATGTTCATGGCCCAGTACACCGAACTGTGGACGGCCGTCGACCCGATCGCCGAGCGCATCCGCTCGCTCGGTTCGCCCGCACCGGGCTCCTACGCGCAGTTCGGCGCCCTGGCTTCCATCAAGGACGCGCCGGCCAAGCCGCCCAAGGCGATGGAGATGGTGAAGATCCTGGTCGACGGCCACGAGTCGGTGGCGCGCACGGCGCGCAGCATCTTCCCGCTCGCCGATGCCGCCGGCGACGAACCCACGGCCGACCTGCTCACGCAGCGCCTGACAGTGCACGAGCAGACGGCCTGGATGCTGCGCTCCCTGCTCGAAGACTAGTCATGGCGCCCCCACGCTCACGTTGTTCGCTGCCCCCCGAGGGGGCTCGCAGGGCCCTTCGGGCGGCCGGGCGGGCCCTGCGGCCATGAAGATCGCCATCCTCACCTTCGACGGCTTCAACGAGCTCGATTCCTTCATCGCCCTCGGGATGCTCAACCGCCTCGGCGCGCAGGGATGGAAGGCCGAGATCACGAGCCCGACCTCGCATGTGACCTCGATGAACGGCGTGACCGTGCAGGCGCAGCGATCGCTGGAGTTCGCCAACGAGGCCGATGCGGTGATCTTCGGCAGCGGCATCTACACGCGCGCCATCGCCGAGAACAGCAAGCTGCTCGACCGCCTGCGCCTGGATCCGCTGCGCCAGCTGATCGGTGCGCAGTGCTCGGGCACGCTGCTGCTCGCGCGCCTGGGGCTGATCGCCGACCTGCCGGCCTGCACCGACCTGACCACCAAGCCCTGGGTGGTGGAAGCCGGCGTGCGCGTCATCGACGCGCCCTTCCATGCGCGTGGGCCGATCGCCACCGCCGGCGGCTGCCTCTCCGCGCAATACCTCGCTGCCTGGATGATGGCCAAGCGCGCCGGCCTGGAGGCCGCCACGCAGGCGCTGCACTACGTGGCGCCGGTGGGCGAGAAGGACGCCTACGTCGAACGAGTGCTCGGCGTCGTCAAGCCCTTCCTCGACAGCTGAGCGTGATCGGCCTCAAGGCGCGTTGCGGATGACGAAGTTGTCGAGAATGCCCACGCCCTCGAATCCGGCGTAGCGCGGCGCGGGCATGTCCAGCAGGAACTCGCCCAGCGACACGCCATTCACGCTGGCGCTCAGCAGCTTGGAGCGAGGGTCGTAGCGCAGCAGCATCTGGTTCCAGGTCATGTCGTCGATCACGCCGCTGGCCAGCAGCGCCCCGGTCATCCCGTTGGTGCGCAGTTCGTAGACCAGCACGCCGCTGACCATCGCTTCCTGCGCGCGCAGACCCAGCCACACCTGGCCGACGCTGGTGAAGTTGCTCAGTGTCGCGCTCGAGCCGGTGAGGCCGATGGCGACGTAGGCTCCCGGCACCACCGAAGGCCAACCCTCCATGGACACCGCATAGGGCGTGGCCGGCGGCGTGAATGGCAGCAGGGCGGTGGGGTACTGCGTGACCAGATCGAACCACTCCGACGAGACGCAGCCCTGCGTGCTCTCGTCGGGTTGCAGCGGTGAAGGCAGCTCGTAGGGATCGAGATAACCGCCGATGCCGCAGAACTTCCAGGTCTGGTCGCCGTCCGGCGTGATCCAGGAGGTGTTCTTGCTGCCCGGGTACTCCACCCAGAAGCCGCCGATGGTGGTGTGCACGTAGGTCGGCTTCAACACGCCTTTGCCGCTGGCCGGACGCTGGATGTCGGGGCCGGGCCCGAAGGATTCGCGCAGCAGGATGTCCGGCGCCGGCGGCGTGGTGGGCAGAACCGATGTCGTGGGGGTGACGGTTCCGCCGCCCCCGCCCCCGCCCCCGCCCCCGCCACCGCCCTTGAGCACCTGTGCACGGCGTGCGGAGGCCTGGGTGGTCGAGGCGGAGTCGGCTTCGCCGCCCCCGCAGGCGGAGAGCAGCAGGGTCAGGGCCGCAAGGCCGAAGGCGGTTTTCGTGTGGTTCATGGTGGGGGCCGGTGGGGGTCTGCATCAGTCCATTGCAGCTGCCGTGCCATGCCGGTCGGCGACCGGAGTCGATACATAAGTCCCTGATTCGATGGGGGATTCCTGGTTTTGCCGACGACCGCGCCAGCCTGGAGGATTGGGGGTAGTGGCCCAGTTGGGGATATGGCCCCAATGCCTCGGGGCTCAATCGATGTCGTCGATGTGCCGAGGCCAGCTGGCCTTGAGCAGCCGCGAGAGGGCGCGGTCGGCGAGCAGCTTGCCGCCGGTCTGGCAGCGGGCGCAGTAGTTCGTCTCGTTGTCGGCGTGCACGATGCGCTGCACCGGGCTGCCGCACACCGGGCAGGGCTGGCCGAAACGGCCATGCACCGCCATCTCGGGTCGGAAGGCGGTCACCTGCTTCGGCCAGCCGCCCTGGCGCTGCGCCTCGTCGCGCAGCCGCGCGGTCCATTCCTGCATCACGGCCTGCGCCGCCGCGAGCAGGCGCGTCGCGGTGTCGGCGTAGAGCGCGCGTGTCAGCGTCACGGGGGATAGCTTCGCGCGGTGCAGGATCTCGTCGGAGTACGCATTGCCGATGCCGCTGAACAGCCGCGGATTCGTCAGCGAGCGCTTGAGCGTGTGGTTCTCGGCCTGCAGCCGCGCCAAGAAGGCGGCAGGCTCGGCGCTCATCACGTCGATGCCGCCGGGGTCCTGCGCGGCCAGCGCGTCGCGCCCGGCGAGCAGGTGCAGCGAGGCGCGGCGTTTCGTGCCTGCTTCGGTGAGCACCAGCGTGCCGGCATCGAACTCGAAGGACGCCAGTGCCGTCTTCGCCGGTTTGGCGCCGGCGGCCAGCCACTGCAGCCGGCCGGCGATCATCAGGTGGACGACGAGGTACAGCTCGCCCTCGAGGGCGATCACCACCCGCTTGCCGAGCCGCTCGATGCCGGC
>ENA-UOWO01004105-UOWO01004105.1-activated-sludge-metagenome-genome-assembly--contig:-NODE-4105-length-16310-cov-10.622209_pt1 | contig 16310 bp, 9 predicted proteins | sample MGYA00238148_ERZ761564 | MGnify/ENA primary metagenome ERZ761564 (study PRJEB28885, sample SAMN05720194) | activated sludge metagenome | isolation source: Anaerobic digester | place: USA...
TTTGTAAGCCAAAATATTCACAGCGGAGTCACAAAAGGAATAATCCGTTTCCACATTGGAGGCGACGATGATGCTGCGCGAAGCGCCAAATTCCGCAATTAGTTCCGCGTACCATTCTGTTCCTTGCGCATCCAGATTGGTGGTGGGTTCGTCTAGTAAAAGTAAAGGGGCGGAGGAACAAATGGCCAACACCAATTTCAGGCGTTGTTTCATCCCCGAAGAAAAATTGCGCACCTCATTGGTGCTTGAGCGCTCAAAACCCAGGAGGGCGATGATGTCTTTGGTGCTGAGCTTGTGTTGAAAAGGTTTGAATTTGCAATGAAAATCAATGGCTTCTTGCAAACTGAATTCCTCAATGAGTTCAATGTAAGGCGCTGCGTAAGCCAAATGGGCATACACCTGGTCAAGTTCCAGTTTTTTGCCGGCTAGGCTATAATTTACCTTACCTTTTGAGGGGGTAAGGTGCCCACAAATCATTTTTAACAAGGTCGACTTTCCGGAGCCGTTGGGACCAGTAATGGCCATGCGGCTTCCGGGTTCAATTAGCAAGTCAACGCCACGGAGAATCCAATCGCGGCGAAACCGTTTCCCTACTTGTTGCAGTTCAACCTTCATTGGTCAGTGCACTTCCATTGATGTGACGCAGGCCTTTCATGATCTCAGGCTTGTTGCGCACAAAATCCAGGATATTAGAGCGTTCGGTAGTGGGTTCAATCTGGCCTTCAATGATCTCAATGGCCTTCGATAAACGTACCCCTTTTACAAAAAGGATGCGGTAAATTTCATGGATGTGGTTGATTTGTTCAGCCGAAAAATTCCTGCGTTGCAGGCCGACGACGTTTACCCCGGCATAAGAAAGCGGTTCGCGCGCAGCCTTCACAAAAGGAGGGACGTGCTTGCGCACCAACGAACCACCAGCAATAAAGCTGTGGGCACCAATGCGGGTGAATTGCTGGACGGCAACTAGGCCTTCTAAAATGGCCCAATCTTCAATCTCGACATGGCCAGCCAGATTCACATTATTGGCCAGGATCACATGGTTTCCCAGGATACAATCATGAGCAACATGCGCATAGGCCATGATGAGGCAATTATTGCCCACCACGGTACTGCCAGCGGCTGCGGTGCCCCGGTTGACCGTGACAAACTCCCGGATCGTGGAATTGTCTCCAATGGTAGCGGTAGTGATTTCACCCTGAAATTTCAGATCTTGAGGGATACCCGCGATGACTGCCCCGGGGAAGATACGTACATTGTTGCCGATACGGGCACCATCAAAAATGGTGACATTTGGCCCAATCCAGGTATTGTCTCCGATGACGACATCTTTGTCTATAAAACAAAATGGGCTGATCGTCACATTGGACCCGATTTTTGCATCGGGGTGTACAGAAGAAAGGTGCTGCTGGTTCATCTTCAAGATCGCTTGACGATTTGGGCGGTTAGACCCGCTTCCGAAACAATTTTGTTGCCTACATAGATCGTTCCTTGCATTTGGCAAATCCCGCGACGGATGGGTGCCAGAAGCTCCATTTTTATCACTAGGGTATCGCCCGGGGCTACTTTACTTTTAAATTTAGCTTCTTCAATTTTTAAAAAGTAAGTATCCCAGTTTCCTGGGTCTGCCACGGTGGACAAGGCCAGTATCCCGCCAGTTTGTGCCATTGCCTCGATTTGAAGTACACCAGGAAAAACAGGGTTGCCAGGAAAATGCCCTTGGAAGAATCCTTCGTTAAAAGTAACATTTTTTATGCCAACTACATGACTATTTGATAGCTCGATAATTTTGTCAACCAGCAGGAAAGGGTAGCGGTGAGGTAACCAACTGGCTACTTTTACAGTGTCAAACAAGGGTTCTTTATCGGGGTCGTATTTGGGTTTGCCCTTGAGTTTGCGGTCTTCGAGATACTGTTTCTTCAAGAGTTTGGTAAACTCATAATTGGCGGTGTGCCCGGGTTTGGTGGCAACTATTTTTCCCTTGATGGGTTTGCCCAACAAAGAAATGTCCCCAATCACATCGAGTAACTTGTGCCGGGCGGGTTCATTTTTGAACTGCAACTGCACGGTATTTAAGATTCCCTCCTTGTCAATTTTGATGCTGGGTTTGCCCAGTTTGGTCGCCAGGTTATCCAATTCTTCCTGTTCAACGGGGCGGTCAGCAATCACAATGGCATTGTCGAGGTCTCCTCCTTTGATCAGGTTTTGACTAAAGAGGGCTTCCACTTCATGGAGAAACACAAAAGTCCGGCAAGGTGCGATCTCTTTTTCGTAGTCGTCGAGGCTATAGAGTTGGGCATATTGTTGACCCAGAACCTTGGAGTTGAAATCAATCATGGTGATGACTTCGAAACCGTCGTGGGGAAGGGCCATCAGTTCTGCGCCCGTGGCTTCATCCCGATAGGTGATGGGTTCGGTAATTTCGAAATATTCCCGATCTGCTTCCTGGTCTTCGGCACCAGCTTCACTCAGGGCCTTGACAAAGTGGAAAGCGCTGCCATCCAAAATAGGAACTTCCGGGCCATCGATGGTCATCAAAATGTTGTCAATGCCCAATCCAACCAATGCGGATAAAACGTGTTCGATGGTGCTGACCTGCGCTTCGTCGGATTTAATGGTGGTGCCACGGGTGGTAGAAATGACCCGACTAACATCGGCATTCACGATGGGCTGGCCTGATAAATCTACCCGTTGGAATTTATGGCCATGATTTTCCGGTGCTGGGTTGAAGGTCAAAGTCACAACTTTACCCGTGTGCAAGCCCACTCCACTCAGCGAGGTGGCTTTTTTAATGGTACGTTGTTTGGTCATAATGAGTGTCTGCTGAGATGATTACGCAAAAGTAATCGAATAATTATCAATTGAAAAATGCGGGTTGACTCGGGTCAATCCTCATTTTTGGACAGTTGTTTTTCCAGTTCGTGTAAACGTTTGGCCAACTCTGGAAGTTGTTTGAATATGGTATGGGCACGAATAAATTGATGGTAATCGATGGCCGGATAACCAAACAGCGCCTGGTTGGGTTGTTTGACATTGGAGGCAACGCCACTTTTGCCTTGCACTCGGGTTCCATCGGCTACTTTAAGGTGGCCCGCAACGGCAACCTGGCCACCAATCTGGCAATTTTTTCCAACTTTTGAACTCCCCGCTACCCCGGCCTGGGCAGCAATGACGGTATCTTCACCAATCTCTACGTTGTGGGCAATCTGCACCAAATTATCCAGTTTTACCCCTCTGCGGAGAATCGTAGAGCCGATTGATGCCCGGTCAACCGTTGAATTGGCGCCAATTTCTACGTCATCTTCAATGATCACATTGCCAATCTGGTTGATCTTTTTGTAAGATCCGTCTTCTTGTTGTGCAAACCCAAAACCATCGGCACCAATAACCACCCCCGGATGAAACACACAACGTTGACCGATGCTGCATTCATGCAGTATTTTGACGCCAACCTGAAAACGGCAATCAGCACCAATTTTGCTACCACGGCCAATGAATACTTGCGCTTCGATGTAAACATTGTCGCCAATTTCTACGTCTTCTTCAATGATGGTGAGCGGGCCAATCGAAATGTTTTGGCCCAGTTTAGCACTCGGATGGATGATGCTTTGTGGATGTATTCCGCTGGATTTGGGCGCGGGTGCACCAAATTTCTCCAACAACAAAGCAATACAGGCATATACATCGTCCACGCGGATCAATGTAGCTTGAATCGGTGATTTAGGCTGAAAATTTCGGTTGACCAGTACTGCACTTGCAGAGGTAGTATACAGGTAAGGCTCATATTTGGCATTACCTAGAAAGGTGATTACACCTGCTCCACCTTCTTCTATTTTTCCAGGACGTGTTAACCTAAGGTCTGGGTCGCCTTCAATCGTTCCGTTTAGTAAGCTTGCGAGATCTTTTACTGTAATTTCCATGGGCGCAAAGATAGAAAAGTTATCGTTTATCCGTTAATCAGTAAACAATCATAACTTTGCTAAGTGTTGGAACCTTATCTTTGTTCGCAAAAAGTTTATTCCATTGGACCGAACCATACGCATTGGTACCCGCGGCAGCAAATTAGCGCTGTGGCAAGCCGAATTCACCCGTGAAAAACTACGCGAAGCGGGCTACGCTTCGGAATTGGTGATCATCAAAACGACTGGAGACAATACCCAGCACCTCAACCTCAGTTTTGATAAAATTGAAGGCAAAGGTTTTTTTACCAAAGAAATTGAAGATGCACTCCTGCGTGGAGATGTAGATATGGCGGTGCATTCTATGAAGGACATGCCCACCAGTTCGCCGGATGGCCTGGTGCTCACGGCGGTCTCTTACCGTGAAGATCCCGCTGATTGGCTTCTGGTACGCAAAGAAAGCCTGGAAGAAGGACAGCGGTTCCAGTTGAAACAAAACCCGATTGTGGGCACTTCTTCGGCCCGACGCAAAGCCCAGATTCTGGATATGCGCCCAGATGCAAGCCTCAAAGACATCCGGGGCAATGTGCCTACCCGGGTGGATAAGTTGTTGCAAGGCGAGTTTGATGCCATCATGTTGGCAGCGGCGGGTTTGAGCCGACTGGAACTCGACCTCAGCGCGGTACACGTTGTCAAATTTGACCCACGGGAGTTTATCCCTGCTCCGGCGCAAGGCGTCCTGGCTTACCAAACTTGTGCCGAAGACAAAGTCATGCGCAAGGCACTGCAACACCTGCACCACTCCGACGTGAGTTTGGTGACCAATATTGAGCGCCGTATTCTGCAATTGATGGAAGGGGGCTGCCAAATGCCCCTTGGTGTGTATTGTGAACATGATGCTGCGGGCAATTACCACGTCTGGGCTGCCAAAGCCGATGCCTGGAACGCACCCGTCAAAAAAGTACGCCAGTCTTCCAGCACCAGTTATATGCTGGCGGAGAAGGTGGCGGAGGAGTTGAAAAAATAGGGTTCGGGGGTTCGAGGGTTCGAGGGTTATTGCACCCGAAGCCCGAACCTCCGAACATCGAACCCCCAAACCCTACTACCATGACCATCTTCATCTCCCGACAACTAAGTCCGGACAGCCCCTTCTACCATCTACTTCCCGCCGATAAGGTAAATATCATTGGGGAGTCTTTGGTTGCTTTCGAGGCGTTGGAGTTCGGTACTTTGCCGGAAGTAGATTGGTGTTTCTTTTCAAGCCGCAATGCTGTGCATTTTTTTTTTCAAGGCCTAAAAGTGGCGGGACTCAATATACCTTCGGCTGTAAAACTGGCTGTGCTGGGTGACGGAACGGCCAAGGCCTTGAAACAACAAGGCCATGTTGCCGATTTTGCCGGAAATGGAGACCCCCAAACGGTAGGAGAGGCCTTCGGTGTTGTGGCAGCGGGTCAAAACGTTTTGTTTCCTCGGGCTGCCCAATCTCGCGAGAGCATTCAAAAAATATTGGCCAATGTTGTAACCATCTTCGATTTGGTGGTTTATAATAATGTACCCCGTACCGATTTTGTATTGCCTGCAGTGGATGTGCTGGTGTTTACCAGTCCGCTCAATGCGCAGGCGTATTTTGCCTCTTACCCCCAACAGGATGGACAAACTACCGTAGCAATCGGACAAACTACCTTACAGGCCCTGACCGAACTTGGCATAAAAAATGTACATACAGCGGCTACTCCCACGGAGGAAGTGCTGGCAGAAATTTGTAAATCACTGCTTGCGATATGAAGATCAAATCGAAAATAATCTACCTTTTTCCCCTCCTGATGCTTTTGGTCTTTGCGTGTAGACCCCGCAAAGCCGATTACTCCGAGTTCAACCAGTTTTACGCAAAGTTCATGCAGGATTCCCTGTTTCAAGTGCAGCACATCAATTTCCCACTGGAAGGTATCCCCGATAACGCCTCAAGTTATAGCGACGACTTGAGTGCTTTTCGCTGGACGGCGGACAACTGGCGCATGCATCGCCCCATCGATTTTACCCAAACCAAATTCGAACAAAATTTTCAAACCATCGGAGATGAGCTGATCATTGAAAACCTCAGCGATCCCCAATCGGGTTACGGCATGATCCGTCGCTGGGCCAAACTCGGCGGCGAGTGGTCGCTGATTTATTATGCGGGCATCAATCCGATCCGGTAGAAACGTAATAGTTTAGCACCTCGCCTTCGGCGAAGTGCTAAACTATTACGTAGAAATAACAAAACACCACACCCATGTACAAACATACCACTGAAGCCTTTGGCGCTTTCACCAAACACATCCTGTTTAACGAAAAAACGGGCAACAAACTGGCGATTCTCCCCGAATATGGAGGGATTGTGCTGGAGCTTCAGCTCAAAGGCGTGAACGTTATAGATGCTTATCAAACGCCGCAGGAGGTGATCAACAATTCTTGGTCGAAAAATACGGTGTTGTATCCCTTCCCCAATCGTTTGAAAGATGGCAGCTACCACTGGGCTGGAAAATCCTATCGTTTTTTTGCCAATGAATCGCTCACCAATACCGCCTTGCATGGCTTTGGTCAGGATAAACCCATGAAAGTAACCATGGTGGAAGCCGAAGAAAGCAGCGCGGTCTTCACCTGTTTGTACACCGACTACGGTACAGATGAAGCCTATCCTTTTCGCTTCAGTGTGGAGATGGCGTTTACCCTTGCCGACGATAGCGGGTTTACCCTGCAACTGGCTTTCCGCAACCACGATGAGCAGTCGATTCCGGCGGGTTTGGGTTGGCATCCTTATTTTACGCTAGGCCGCAAAGCCGATGCGTTTAAACTACAAATGCCCGAATGCCAACTGGTGGGCATCGATGAACGGATGCTTCCGACTGGCAAGACTTACGAATACGATGAGTTCAGCACCTTGCGCCCGGTGGGCATTACTGTGCTTGACAATTGTTTTGCGCTTCCGGTACAAGAGGGAAAAGCAGAGGTACTACTGCAAGGCGAACGCGGCACCTTGCACTATTGGCAAGAAACGGGAGCGGGCAAGTACAATTTTCTCCAGGTCTTTATCCCGCCCTTGCGCCACTGCATCGCCCTGGAGCCGATGACTTGTGCACCAGATGCTTTTAACAATGGCATGGGGCTGGCACGGTTGGAGCCGGGGGCAATGTTGAAGGGGAGTTTTGGGGTTTGGGTGGAGGGCTGATTTACCGCATCAACAACACATCCCCCTTCGCAGTCTTCAATTGCCCATCGGCCAATTCTACAGTCACCACATACGTATACACGTCCGGGCGCAGGTCCAATCCTTTGTAGCGCCCGTCCCAGCCGCGGCGGCCTTCGTTGGGCAGGTAGTCCTGATCCTGGTGGATCATTAGGCCCCAGCGGTTGTAGATCTGGATGCTGACAATCCGGCGAATTTGATCGCGGTTGCCGTGTATCACCAAAAGGTCGTTCAGGCCATCGCCATTGGGTGAAAAAGCATTGGGCACATACAAGTCAATTTGGAGATTGACCTTAACGTTAATAAACGCCGCACCAATGCATCCAAAAATATCCTCCATTTGAATGGTATAGGTATCGTTTTTCAGGGCATTCAGTTTGGGCTTGAGGCAATCCGTACAACTCAAACCCGTTTCGGGCAGCCATTTGATGGTTTTGACCAAACTCTCGGGGATGTTGAGTTTCGGGCTAAGGGTATATTCTTGCCCCAACTCCAATAAAACAGTCGGATCAAGTTCAACCATTTCATCAAAACGCGAAGGCATGATGAAATTTTGGGAGATTTGGCAGCCTCCGGCGTCCTGAATGCGCAAGTCGTAGCGCTCTCCAGAATTGAGCTGGCTGAACACCTGCTCATTTTGAAAAGGAGCACCATTGATGCTGTACAAATAAGGAGGAGTGCCCCCCGAGGCCGCAAACGAAATAAATGGCCCGCTGAACTCCTGGCAATCGAAGCTAATCGAGTCCAGCAATGGAGGTTCCTTAAGCTCAACTTCCAGATTGGTAAAACAGCCATTGGCATCGGTGATGGTTACGCCATATTTTCCAGCAGCCAGGTTTTTGGCTTCAGCATCGGTATCGGCGCTGCCACTCCAATTGAATCGATACGGCGCAGTTCCCCCCGCAGCATCGATGTGAATGGAGCCGTCATTGGCCGCAAAACAACTCACTTGTTTAGCACTGGCGAGGGTTTTGATTTGGTAGTTGCGTATTTCGGCTCTTCCACTCACATTCCCTTCACAAATGGCATCGCGAAAATTCAGCAATTCAATCCGTCCTTCCTGATTGGTATTGATGACGTAGGGGTTGTCGAAGGTTTCGATGCTTTGTTGGGCGACACCATTTACGGCATAGGTAAATTTATATGGAGCGAAGCCCGTAAAGTAGATGGGAATGGCAACAGTATCGTTGAAGCAGACCTCGCGCAAACTGTTGAGCCGCGCTTGAGGGGGCTTACGGCGTCGCACAATCACCGCATCGTCGATAACCCGTCCACACAAATCGCGCATGTTGAGCCGGTAAGTGGTATCCACATTGGCAATGGCCTTGAAGGTGGTGAGTGTATCCCCATTTGACCAGCGAATGTGATACGGAGGCACCCCTCCGCTGGGGCTAAGCTGCAACAGTACCGTATCGCCAATACAAGATTCCACCGTTTGTAAACCCGTTTCCAGGGGAGGAGGATCTTCGATGAACAAGCGGGCGGTATCGCTGATACAAGAACAAGGGAAATCCAGTTCCAGGATGATGTCTTCCAAACCTTCATTGATTTGATCCAGGATGGATTCAATTTTGATGGTGGTGGAAACCTGACCACTGGGAATGGTTACCGAAGAGGGCAACGCATTAAAATCTATCCCGGCTTTTGCGGCACTGGCATTGGCTACCCGAATCCCGATGGTCAGGGGAAGGGTAGTTTGAGTAGGATCTTTGCGGCTGACCATGAACTGGCCTTCGCTACAACCCTCCGTGATGGTATCTTCCTGGACACCGTTGCCCACAGCCAAATTGATGCTGCCTCCAATATTGAAACTCTCGGCTTCGAGAAAAACGGCGGAGTCGAACTGGCCATCATTCACATCAGAAATCATCAGACGCAAGTGATAGGTCTGGCATGGGACGAGTTTTAAGGTAGCGGTCATGACCCTGGTGAACCCATCGAATTGGATGTTGCCCAAATTGGGAGGCGCAGTCCAGGGGATGCCGCAACGGTCGGCGTCATCTTTGAGTTCGTTACGGACAAAATAATTGGTATTGATGTTGTGGTTGATGGTGTTGATGGACACGTAATCCTGACTACCGGGCACCAGCGCAACGTTGATGGCATTGTTGCTAAAAGGGCCATTGATGCCGGGGCCGCTGACAAAAAAACCAAACACATCGTTGAAGTTGGAGCCAACAAACTCACAATATTCTTCGGAAGCAAAAACGTAGCGAAAGGTGACCAGCGAATCGAGGGGGGTAAAATCGAATTCAATCCCGACGGCATCTTGAATGTTGAGTTGCGACAATTGTTTCAGATCGGGATCGCCGGTTACATCTTTAAAGTCACCACTGGCGCGCCGGGAATCATTGGGGCCTTCACAGTTTTCGATGGGGCCAGTGGATAAAATCACCCCCCGATTGATGCCAATGATCGATTGGCCATTTTCAAAATAACCAATGCCGGCATTGTTGCCAATTCCCTTGATGTTGAACGTGTTTTTACACGCTCCACCTACAAAGATATCCTGTACCAAACGCTCCACCGTATAGCGCTGAATGGCATCGATGCCAGCCAAGGGTGCGGGAGCTTTGGCAGCAGGAGTTTGACTGAACATCTCGATTAACAAAAATGCAACGGAGGTAATATTCCACATGGTTGTTTCAATCGGTCTTTGGAATTATAATTTTTGTTCCCAATAAAGGTACGCTTTAAACGTTATTAAAATTGCAGTGTTAACAGAAAAGGTTTTGTTCCCTCACACCTTCTATTCCCATTCTAACCTTTACAAGGTATCTTTCAAACTTTACACCAGTGCAAGTACACATCTATAACTAATTGGCTATATTTACGCTGCGTTTCTCCAGCGCTTATATAATTTTTTTGTATCTTTAAGTGGCTATCTACACCCATCTATGCCCCCTTCGGCTATTGCTCGCAGAGTACTATGTTTAGTGCTCTGGTTATCATTGATTTATAATGAGGAAAATACACAATTGCTATCCAATGAAGCATTATCTTTACCTATGGGTATTATTATGTCTGTCTTTTACGTCCACCGGGTTGACAGCACAATCTCTTAACTGTGGAGAGGGAACCCAAATCGCTTTGACGAGCGGGGGTACTGAGGCTTTTACTTGTGCTGGCGATCAAAACCCGGATCGCTTGAATTTTAGGACAGGTCCATTTTACATGCCTTACGTCATTCTCGTTACTGACGAGCAAGACATAATTTTGGAGGTATCCAATGTGCCTAATATCGACTTTGAACAATACGACCCAGGAAAATATCGGGTTTGGGCCATGTATTACAAAGGGAGGTTATTGGCCAAGCCGGGGATGAATGCCCAAACCGACGTTTTGGCCAATTATTGTTATGGCCTGACGGATGACTTTGTGACAGTTACTCACTTCATTCCCGATGGAGGTGTTTTGTCGTTTAGCAACAGTAGTACTACCCATTACATTTGCGCCAATGATACAACAACCGAAAAATTAGCCTTACAAACCGACAGCAAGAGTCCCGTATACCGGTATGTACTCACGGATGGCAAAGGCATTGTGCTTGATGTATTTGCTGAGCCTAGCATCTCTTTGCGCAATTTGCCCTTGGGCGTTTTCCACATCTATGGACTGTCCTATGCCGGTGCCTTGAATAATTCCAAAGGTCAAAACGTGGGCAGTTTTATTTTTTCCAGTAGTTGCTTCGAACTTTCGGACAATTATCTTTCGGTCATCAAAACGGATCCCGACGGGGCCAAAGTTGCCCTCCCGGATGGCAATACCCATACCTTTGTGTGTGGCAATTTGCCGGATGTATCTTCTCGGGAATTGATCACAAATACCACATCTCCGGCACTGTACACTTTTTTGCTTACTGATGATCAAAATAAAATTTTACAAATTCTTCCCGCAGCAAAGGTTGATTTTACAGGCCTACCTACCGGAGAATACCGCATCTGGGGTTTGAGTTACATTGGTACACTGACTGCCGAAATTGGAAAAATTGCTACCGGTAAACTGAGTACTTCTTGTTCGGACCTTTCCGACAATTTTATCCGTGCAACCGTATACCTGCTGGATGCCGGACAGATTAGCTCGGCTGGCAATGATACCACCACCACCATTTGCCTCAACGATCCTGTGACCACTTTCCGTGCTTTTGTACTATCGAGCAATGGTCAGGAAAAACAACGCTTTATTGTAACCGATTTGGACAATCGCATCCTGGCGCTGTCTGGCGACGCGATTATCAATTTTCGTAACCTACCCGGAGAATACAACCGGGTTTGGGGGGCAACTTACATTGGCAACATTCAAGCAAAGGTGGGCGATCTATTGTTTGCCACAACCTTTGCGGATAGCTGTTATTCCATCACCAAACAAGCGATCACCATTCGCAAACGCAATCCCGAAGGAGGGCGACTGACGCTAAATGATGGAAGTACCGATCAATTGTTGTGTTTTACAGCGGGAGTACCACAAATCAAGATTGTGTCTACGACCGGAACGGGGGGAGACAATTACGTATACCTCCTTACCGATCGCTTGAATAATGTGGTCAGTCTTTTTCCCAACAACGGGCAATACAATTTGGGCGATCTTCCGGCTGGCGAATACCACGTATTTGGTTTATCCTATACGGGTAAAATTTCGTTTTCCGTGGGGACCAATGTTCGTACCGGACGTTTCTCTGATAAATGTTTTGAGTTCTCTCAAAACTTTATCACGTTCACCAAATCGGTGAACGATGGCGGACGCATTCAATTTGCTGACCGCGGAACACGTAAAGTACTTTGTAGCGTGAGCAAAGACAGTAGTCTGATGGTCAGTACTTCTACACTTTTGGTACAAAATTACGTCTACCTGGTTACCGATACCTTTAACCGGATTGTATCGATCAGTACGAGCAATCAGGTGAGAATATTGGGCGAACAGGAAGGTTATTTCCGCATTTGGGGTTTGGGCTACTCTGGTGAATTGTTGGCCACAGTAGGTGAAAATGCCACTACGACGGCGTTGTCCAGCCAATGTTGGGACCTGTCGGACAACCATGTGCAAGTGATCAAGCGCAGCGTTGAAGCTGGGCAATTGAGTTTGAGCGCCCCCGGTGCTGCCTTGATTTGTTTTGGACAAAATGAGCCTGCAAGCATCAATGTTCAGCTTACTCCGGGCTTCACAGGTGATCGCTTTGCTACCATCATTACCGATACCCTGCAACGCATAGTTGCCGTAGTAGATGGCCAAATTTTTAGCCCATCCAAGAGTTTTCCCATGAATTTCAGGGTGTATGGTGTAGCTTATACGGGTCGACTGGTTGCATCAACAGGTAGTCAAATTGGCAGCATCAGCAGTGATGAATGTTTTGATTTAACGGATAACTTTTTGCAATTCCGTTGGAATGAAGTGGATGGAGGGCAAGTATCCCTGAGTACAGGGGCAACCCAGCGGCTGGTTTGTATTGATGCTACAGCAGACCAAATGTCTTTCCGCAATACGGGTACGGCCAGTACTTCTACCTACCGCTACTTGTTGACCGATGATCAGAACCGCTTATTGCTGGTTTTATTGGGCAATAGCATTGACCTCAATGCGGGACAACCTGGAAAGTGCCGGATTTGGGGCCTTTCTTATTCTGGTAACTTGCTGCTGAAGGCTGGTGATGTCGTGACCAATGGCAATGCATCCAGTGCGTGTTACGATTTGTCCGCTAACTTTATCGACATCACCAAAGAACAAGTCAAAGGAGGAACAATTGCTTTCAATACAGGGAGCTCGCCTAGATTTGTTTGTCGCGAAGGCAAACCGGATACCCTGAACTGGACGCGAAAAGACGCACAGGGAAGTCAACTTATCTACCTGATTACTGACGCATTTGGCAATATTTTGCGCATCACCGAGCAAGCACAACTCATTTTTGATGAAATCCAACGCGATACCGTGCGGATTTACAGCATGGCCTATACCGGGACTTTGACCGCAAGGACAGGCCTCAACGTAGGTAGAGATGCTTTAGCGGATGCCTGTTTTAACCTGTCTACGCCCATTACTGCAGTCAAAACCAATTTGCAAGGGGGATTGGTGCGCCTGAGCAATGGCCGCAATGAAAATCTACAGTGTCCTACGGCGGGTGCCAGTTCAACTTTACGTTTTCAACGCATTGGGAGCCTCGGCGAAAAATTCGTTTACCTCATTACGAATAACGAAAATAAAATCATTGCGGCAACCTCGCAGGATAGTTTCAATTTTGGGAACTTGCCCGGAGGAACTTACCGCGTATGGGGCCTGGCTTATGGTGGACAATTGTTGGCCAAAGCTGGCCAGGATGCCTTTAATGATCTTTTGGCAGATGATTGTTTCGGTTTGTCTTTCAACTCAATTACCGTAAACCGCCAACTTCCAAAAGGGGGGAGCCTTACACTGTTGAGTGGGGGCACCAAAACCTACGTTTGCCCCAGCAATAAGCAGAAAGATTCCATTGGATGGCGTTTACAAGGCCACCAGGAAGGTGCGATTGTTTACCTGATTACCAGCGCAGACAACACCATTCGGGCCATTACTACGGAAACTGCAACCTCTTTTGATTCACTACCGGTGGGTTCGTATCGAATCTGGGGATTGGTGTACAATGGTAATTTACTGGCGGCTATTGGCCAAAGTGCCAACCAAGTTGAGTTGGCCTCTTCTTGTTTTTCATTGTCAGAAAATTACCTGGAAGTAGAAAAAGTTTTACCTGAAGCCGGAACCATTGAAGCCGAAGGCCTCAAGAGCAACATTTGCTCTGGAGATGGTACAGCCGATGTGGCCACCATCATCCGCAAAGGAAAAAACAATACACCGCAGTTGCTCTTGATTACGGACGACAAAGACCTGTTATTGTCTATTCTGCCAGATACCAGCCGGATCGATTTTGAAAAATTGAGTGGGGCCAATATTCGTGTATATGGCTTGGCTTATACCGGTAATATCATCATCAAAGCAGGTGCCTCGGTCAAAGATTCGGCCATTACTGACGATTGTTATGACCTGAGTGATAATTTCATTGCGGTGCAAAAATCATTTGTGGATGGTGCCCGTATTTCCACGCAAGCTATAGGCGATTCTATTTTTGTGTGTAGCAATGATGGCAAAGCCGACAATTATACCTTTTCCAATAATTCAACTGCAACGGTGGGCTATCGCTACGTGCTTACCAATGCCAGCAATTTGGTACTCAGTATCATCAATGGGAACAGCCTAAATCTGGATATACGTGGTTTCCGTGATTTACGGGTGTACGGCGTTTCTTTCTCGGGTAATTTAACCTTGACTGCCGGCCAAATTTTGCAGAATGCGACAATTTCTGACGGATGCTCCAACCTCTCCGATAATTTCCTTTCGGTCTTTATTGAGGTACCCGATGGGGGGCGGATCAGCGCCAGCAATGACTCTACCAATGTGCGCTTTTGCCCGGGTAAAGATGGTACAAGTCTGCGGATGAAAACCACCAGCCGTTCCAGGGCTGGATTTGTATACATCTTGACTACTCCAGACAGCATCGTTCGGCAAATTGTACGCAGCAACCTCATTGACCTGAGCAAAGAACCCGAAGGCAATTATTTGGTATTTGGACTTTCATTTACCGGAATTGATCGCATCAAACTTGGAGCTAAATTAAACTTGAAAGATAGCTTGGCCAACAATTGTTTTGACCTCGCGGATAATGTAGTTCGGGTCATCAGGGGCGGGGAAGTAGAGGGTAGCCGCATCAGTACCCTGGATGGGGCAAGCACCTATTACACCTGCCCAGGAGACGATTTAGCCGATGCCATTGCGATTTTTCCTCCAGAGGTAGTGGTTGGAGAAGCTTACCGCATTGTCATTACTGATGACCGCAACCGGGTTTTGTTTCCGGATATTCAATCAATTTTGATTGATTTTGAACGCTCGCCATTGGGAACTTACCGCATTTGGGGCATCGCCTATACCGGGGAATTCCGCGTACAATTTGGCCAGGACTTACTCAATTCGCCATTGAGTACCGACTGTTATGATCTTTCTGAAAATTTCGTTACCGTTGTGGTGCAAAAGCCCCAAGGTGGCACAGTTGCTTCTACCAATGGTGCAACTGAATTGACGGTTATCCGAGGAGACAATAAACCAGACGTATTGAAATTTTCTCGCGTGGGGGCAGCTCCTTTGCCTCCTTATCGTTTTCTGGTGACGGATGAACAGAACATCATCCGTAGCATTTTACCAGCAGACAGCCTCAATTTTGATACCCTGCCCGCGGGCGTGTTCCGGGTTTGGGGACTTTCTTACACGGGAATCTTATTGGCTCAAGTAGGGCAGGATGCCGCTACAGCCGAGCTTGCCAACAATTGTTTTGAATTGTCGAGCAACTTTGTACGCATCAGTGTTGGTGCTGGTCTGGCCGCACCAGGAACATCAGATTTACAAGTGAATACACCATCCACAAAAGTAAATACAGCACAACGTTTGCAATTGGATTTGTATCCAAATCCAGCTAAAGTAGAATTGTACCTGAGCTTTGAAAACATGGCTTTGGGTAATGCTCGTGCTACCGTCCGGATTTTGCATCCCACGGGAGCAGTGCTGCGGCGCTTTACTTTGGATGCTATACCCGGCAAAAACTCCACGCCGCTGAACGTTCAGGAATTGCCAACTGGTTGGTACTTACTGGAAATGCAGTTGAATGGCGAACGCCAGGTTGTGAAGTGGGTGAAGCAGGATTGAATCTAGGGTAGCCATTTTCTTTTAAAATTAAGCCAGATTTTACGCAACATTTGCGTAAAATCTGGCTTAATTTTATTGAAAAATTGTATCTATTTAGCACCCCGACTTAGTCGGGGTGCTAAATAGATACGAAAAATTACAAATATGCGTCCCTTCATGAAACCTACGGTAACCATCTTTCTGCTGATTGGTTTTTATACCGCCCTCTGCGCGCAGCACCACCGCTGGATCCATCCTTACGTACCCCTGATCGACTCTTTGTTTGCCAACAACCAGCGGGGGAGTTACCCGGGGTTAGCCGTAGGTGTAGTCAAAGGAGGCCAACTCATGCTGGCCAAGGGTTACGGATTGGCCAACCTGGAGCATGGGTTGCCGTTTACCCCCAATACGATATCTGACATAGGCTCTCTGGCCAAACAAATGACCTGTTTTGCCATGGTACTTTTGGCCCAGAACAAACAACTTTCCCT
>ENA-UOWO01004107-UOWO01004107.1-activated-sludge-metagenome-genome-assembly--contig:-NODE-4107-length-16301-cov-13.903422_pt1 | contig 16301 bp, 17 predicted proteins | sample MGYA00238148_ERZ761564 | MGnify/ENA primary metagenome ERZ761564 (study PRJEB28885, sample SAMN05720194) | activated sludge metagenome | isolation source: Anaerobic digester | place: USA...
TCATCCGCCGCCGTGAGGCTCGCGGCGGCATCGATTTCGAGAGCAACGAAGTGCAGGTCATTCTCGATGAGCGGGGCCATCCGGCTGCGCTCAAGCGGCGCGAGCGGTTGCAGAGTCATCGTCTGATCGAGGAGTTCATGCTCATAGCCAACGAGACGGTGGCCCGTCACGCGGGAGTAGAGCTGGCGGCCAGACTGCCGGAGGCGCCGCCGTTTGTCTATCGCATTCACGAAAAACCGGAACGCGAGGAGGTGGTGGGGCTGCTCGAACTTTTGGGTCTGTTCGGCATCGTGCAGGAGCTGCCGAAAAAGATCACTCCCCACTATTTCCAGAAGCTGGCAGGGGCGATCCGCCGCCATCCTGCAAACGTCGTACTTCAGGATGCGCTGCTGCGCACAATGATGAAGGCCCGCTACAGCATGGAGAATCTCGGCCACTTCGGCCTCGCCTACAGCCATTATACCCATTTCACATCGCCCATTCGCCGCTATCCGGATCTGATGGTTCATCGCCTGCTCAAGGGCTACAGTGCCGGGCGATCGGCGGCGGAGATGGAACCGCTGACGGGTCGGCTGGCGGAACAGTGCAAGCAAGCCAGCGAGAACGAGGTGCGCGCTGCGGAGGCCGAACGCGCCTCGATCAAGCTCAAGCAGATCGAATTCATGGAGGGGCATCTCGGCAGTGAACATGATGGTTTTATCAGCCGCATCGTCCCCTTCGGCATCTTCATTACCCTGCCTGAATTTCTGGTTGACGGACTGGTCCATATCTCCGGGCTCGAGGATGATTACTATATCTACGAGCCCTCCGGCTACCGGCTGGTCGGGCAGCGGGGCGGGCGTGTTTACGCCCTCGGCGACAAGGTGCGGGTGCGGATCACGCGCGTGGACCGGAATGAAAGGTTGATCGACTTTGTTTTAGTGTCGGAGCGCGAAGAGAGAAAGAAGAAGGTGGAGGTTAAATCTCCGGGCCGTTCGCCATTCGAAAAACGCAAAAAGCGCAGACGCTGAGATTTATTCGAGGTCTTATGAATAGCATGCTTGAACTGACCAGTGTGAAGGAAATTGCCCGCGGCACCATTGAAGTGATCTTCCGGAAGCCGGCGGGGTTTGAGTTTCTGGCGGGGCAGAACCTCAATCTCAAGGTGCCGGAGCTGCTCTTGCCGGATCCAAAGGGGCCGCGCCGCACTTTTACCATCGCCTCCGCGCCGCACGAGCCCGAGCTGCGCTTTGCGACCCGGTTAAGCGAGAGCGGCTACAAGCAGAGCCTGCGGCAGCTGGCGCCAGGGAGTATGTTTGAATATCTCGGGCCGAACGGTCAGTTCGTCTATGATCCGGAAGTCAAGAGCGCAGCCTATATCGCCGGGGGGATCGGCATCACTCCCTTCCGGAGCATGCTGTTGCACGGCGTGCAGGCCGGCCTCAGCGCCCCCACCTGTCTCTTTTACGGCAATTCCGACCCGGAGAGCAGCGCCTGGCACGAACTCTTCACCGGACTGGCGCAGACTGAAGAGAAGTTCACCTATATACCCACCATGAACAATCTGGCGCCGGACGATCCCTGGCCGGGCGAGCGGCGCTGGCTGAGCGCGGAGCTTGCAGCCGCCTATCTACCCGATCCGGCCGGAACCACCTACTTCCTCTGCGGTCCCCCTGCCATGATCACCGCCCTGACCGAGCAGCTGCGGGAAAAAGGTATTGCAGAAAAACAAATCCGCTTTGAATCGCTCTGGGGCTACTAGGCGCTCCTTATCTGCGTCATCCCCTCTCCCATCCATTTCCGAGCCTTTGAGCAGCCATAACCTCTCTTTCCGGAGGTCACCATGAGGCGTCTACTCTATTTTATCATGCTGTTGATCTTTTTCGTCGCCCTGAGCGCCGCGATGCGTTCGCCGTCTGGTCCTGCCTATGTCGGCGATGAAGTGCTGGTGCGCTTCAAATCGGCGACCAGTACAAGGGCCCTTTCCGCTCTGACGGCGGGGGTGGAGGCCAGGATTCTCTCTTTCGCCCCCGCTCTGCGTATGCACCGGCTCAAGCTCACCGGCCGCATGGGAGTAGAGGAGGCGGTGGCCCATCTGCGCGCGCAGAGCCAGGTCGAGCTGGCCGAACCCAACTACCGGATCAAGGCCTCTGTCACGCCGAACGATCCCTCTTTCAGCAAACTCTGGGGACTCGCCAATACGGGGCAGACCGGCGGGCTGGCGGATGCCGATATCGACGCGCCCGAGGCCTGGGCGGCCACCACAGGTTCGGCCGCAGTGCTGGTGGCGATCATCGACACCGGCATAGATTATCGCCACGTTGACCTGAAGGCCAATATCTACACCAATCCCGGCGAGGATCCATGGAGTGATCCCAACGACCCCTCCACCGGCAACAAGCTGGACGATGACGGTAACGGTCTGGTTGATGACTGGAAAGGCTATAATTTTCATGCCAAGACCAACGATCCGTATGATGATAACGGGCATGGCACGCATGTGGCGGGGATCATCGGCGCGGCGGGCAATAACAGCCTTGGCGTGACCGGGGTTTGCTGGCAGGTCCGGCTGGTGGGCCTGCGGATTCTCAATGCCTCAGGGGACGGCAATGTCGGCGATGCCATTGACGGGATCGAGTATGCCATCCAGCTGGGCGCACGTATCCTCAATCACAGCTGGGGAGGGCCGGATAAATCGATCTTTCTCGAAGAGGCGATCAGATTTGCCCACAGCCGGAATGCTCTGGTCGTGGCGGCTGCCGGCAATGACGGCGTGAACACGGATATCTCGCCGCAATACCCGGCGTGCCTGGATCTCGATAACATCATCTCAGTCGCGGCGACGGACCATGGCGACCAGCGGGCGCTCTGGGGTGAGCCCGACGAAAACACAGATGATTGCGGTTTTTCCTGCTCAAACGCCATGGCTGCGGTCCCCGGCTCCAATTGGGGGGCATCGACGGTGGATCTGGCGGCCCCCGGCAAGGAGATCTATTCGACGGTTCCCGGCGGCTATGCGGTTTTTTCCGGCACCTCGATGGCGGCGCCCTATGTCTCGGGCGCAGCCGCACTGCTGCTGGCGCGAAATAGCGGACTGACCAATCTGCAGGTGAAACAGCGGCTGATGAGCAGCGTCGATCCCCTCACCGCCTTCAATGGACTTTCCGTCACGGGAGGAAGGCTCAATCTGCAGAAGGCCCTGGCCGGCCTTCCCTGAAACCCCGGCATAAATTTAGCTTGCCATTTTTCCTCTAAAAGTATACTTTAATAGGCCCTTTTTCTGTGCCGGCCATGACGCTTGCAAGCGCCATGCACGAACGACTCATCTAGAAGAGGTAATCACGGTGACCCTGCATAGCGAATCGCGTTATGAACAGAGTTTGCAGCGGGACATTGCCCTGCTCAAGCGGAAGACGCAGGAGATGGCGATGCTCGATGAGGGTGGGCTGCGCAATGCCATCATCGCCCTCATGAACCGGGACCGGCAGCTGGCCTATACGGTTATATTGCGCGATCGTTGTGTCGATGAGCTGGAGATCGAGCTGGACCGTCTCTGCCTTGAGTTTCTTGTGCGCCAGCAGCCGGTGGCGAGTCATCTCCGCTTTGTCTTCGCCACGATCAAGATCATCCGCGAGCTTGAACGGATCGGCGATTACGCCGAGAGCATTGCCCGCCAGGTGTTGAATATTTTGCCGATGCAGCCGATCCCACCGCTGGACGACTTTCTCGAGCTGGCCGATGTGGCGATCTCCATGTTTCATGACTGTGTCGAGGCCTTTCTGGACAACGATGTGGAGAAAGCGCGCCGGCTCATGATCAAGGAGGACATCGCCGACGAGATGCGCAGCGCGATCAACGCCAAGCTCATCAAATGGCAGGAGGAGGGGCTGCTGGTGCTGGATGCCCTGGCGCCGCTGATGACGGTGGCCCGCCGCCTGGAGAGGACCACGGATCAGGCTAAAAATATCTGCGAAGAAGTGATCTACATGTCCACCGGCCAGTTCATCAAACACCGCCACAGCGACGTTTTTCGCATTCTGTTCGTCGATGCCGACAACTCTTCGCTCAGCCAGATGGCCGAGGCGATCGGCCGGGCGCAATCGACCGGTCATTTTTACTTCGCGAGCGCGGGATTTGAGCCTGCCGGAGAGATCGAGCCGGCCATGCGACGCTATCTGCTCGAAAAAGGGTTCGGCCTGGAGGGCTACCAGCCCAAAGAGTTCAACAAGTATCTCGAGACCATGCCGGTCGACGTCATCGTCGCGCTGAATGCAAAGGTGCGCAAGCGGATTCCCGCCAATCTTTCAAATTGTGTCGTTTTCGAGTGGGCGATTTCCGATCCCGCCGACGCGAGCAGCTCGGCCGCGGCGAGCGGGGAGCCATACGATCAGGCCTATACCGATATTTCCCAGCATCTGCGTGATCTTGTGCAGGCTATCATCGGCCATGATCAGTTCCGCTCCGGCAATACTGACTGCATGCGCTGATCTGATGATGAAGAAAAAAAATCCATACCAAAGCCTGTCGCTGCTGCTGGCGCTTTTACTCATCGCGGGATGTCTGCGCGGCCGCCAACCCGGCCAGGAAGGCGCCGGGGAGAAGAAGGTCATTCAGAACAGCGGCTCCGATACCATGGTCAATCTCGCGCAGGCCTGGGCAGAAGAGTATGTGCGGATCAATCCATCGGTTTCGGTGGAGGTCTCGGGCGGCGGCTCCGGCACCGGCATCGCCTCCCTGATCAACGGCACTGCGGATATCGCCAACTGCAGCCGGGAGATGACACCGGCCGAACGGGAGAGGGCCCGGGAGAATACCGGCAGGGATCCGGTCGAGCATCTGGTCGGCTACGATGCCCTGGCGATTTTTGTCAACCTGAAAAATCCCCTGCACGAGATCACGCTCGAGCAGCTCGCCGAGATCTATGGCGAAAACGGGAGGAGCGTGCGCTGGAGTGATCTCGGCGTTAAGCCACCCGACGAGGAGCGCGATGAGATCATCATCGTCAGCCGCCAGTCCAATTCCGGCACCTATGAATATTTTCGTGAAGCCGTTCTCGGCAAGACGCGGGACTTTCGTCTCGGTACCATTGACATGCACGGTTCCAAGGATGTGGTTGAGCTGGTGGCGCGGACACCCGGAGCTATCGGCTACAGCGGCATGGGTTATGCAACCGACCGGGTGCGCATGCTGAGCATCGCCCGGAGTGCCGGCGAGACCGCCTATGCACCTACGGTGCAGAATACCCAGAAAGGCAGTTATCCCGTTGCCCGGCCTCTTTTCATGTATACGCTGGGCGAGCCGGAAGGAGAGATTAAGGCTTACCTGGATTGGATCGACTCCCCTGTGGGGCAGGATATGGTCGTTCGTTCAGGCTATGTTTCGCTTTCCAGATTGGGGAGCGCCGCACCGGCGGAAACGCAGGAGCAGCGGCCATGACCTCCAGCCGCCGCCATCTGGAACCGTTGAAGGAGTGGCTCATCGAGCGATTTATCTGGCTCTGCGGTGTCAGTGCCATTTTTTTTGTCTTTGCCATCTTTGTTTTTGTCTTTCGCGAGGGGGCTGAATATTTCTTCAACGGATTCAAGGCCGGCGAATTTTTCAGCAGTATCGAATGGTATCCCACCTCGCGCACCCATGTGCGCTATGGCGCTCTGGCCCTGATCACCGGTACTTTCAGTGTCTCCTTTCTATCGATGTTCATCGCCGTCCCCTTCGGATTGGGGGCGGCTGTCTTCATCTCCGAGTTCTGTCCTCCCCGGCTCAAGGAGGGGCTCAAGATCGTCATCGAGCTTCTCGCCGCGATACCCTCTGTGGTATGGGGTTTCATCGGTCTGACCATCATGAACTCACTGATCGTCCAGCTCTTCAATGCCCCGCTCGGCCTCAATATGCTCAACGGCGCTATCATCCTGGCGCTGATGAGTGTGCCGATCATCGTCTCTATCGGCGAGGATGCCCTCAAGGCGGTCCCCGATTCCTATCGTGAGGCGGCTCTGGCTCTGGGATGCACCCGCTGGCAGATGGTTTTCCGGGTGCTGCTGCCGGCTGCGCGCAACGGCCTTCTGGCTGCGGTGCTGCTTGGCATTGGCCGCGCGGTGGGTGAGACCATGGCGGTGCTGATGGCCACCGGCCATTCCATTCGAATCCCGCGTGGTGTGCTCGAACCGGTGCGCACTCTGACGGCCACCATCGCCGCGGAGCTGGGCGAGGCTCCGGTCCATTCGGAGCACTACCAGGTGCTCTTCATCATCGGCATCCTTCTATTTACCATAACCTTTGTCATCAATATCACCGCAGATTTGATTGTGCGCGGGATTGGCAAGAAATAGCGGCGGAAGCGGAAAATGTTCGAAGCCACAGATCAGACCAGACGCAAGCAGAGGCAGGAGAAGGCGATTCAGTATCTTCTCACCGCGATGACGACAATCATCGTCCTGCCCCTGCTTCTGATCATCTTTTATCTTTTGTACAAGGCCGCGCCGATCCTCTCGCTCGAATTCCTGTTCGAAAATCCGATCCATGGCATGCGCGCCGGCGGGATCTGGGCCCCGCTACTGGGCACGATCTATCTGGTCCTGATTTCGCTGCTGATCGCAACGCCGGTCGGCATCTTCGCGGCCATCTATCTTAACGAGTACTCGCGCGAGAGCTGGATGACGCGGGTCATCAATCTCGCGGTCGTGAATCTGGCGGGTGTGCCGAGCATCGTTCATGCCCTTTTCGGCCTCGGAGCCTTTGTCCTATTCGCCGGCATCGGCCGTTCCATCCTCGCCGCCTCGCTCACCCTGGCGATCATGACCCTGCCGGTGATTATCGCCAGCACCAAGGAGTCCCTGGCGGCGGTTCCCCACTCCTTCCGCGAGGCCTGCTGGAACGTCGGCGCGACGCGCTGGCAGACCATTCGTCATGTGGTGCTGCCCAACTCGATCAGCGGTATTCTCACCGGCGTCATCCTCCAGGTTTCGCGCGCAGCCGGGGAGACGGCGCCGGTGATGTTCACCGGTGCGGTATTTTTCAAGGCGATCCAGACCGGCGATCCCTTCGCCTATGGCTTGCTCGATCAGTGTATGGCGCTGTCCATGCATCTTTTCACCATCTCCACCCAGGTGCCGGATGTGCCCGAAGCCCTCACCTACGGCACGGCCGTGGTGCTGCTCGGAGTGGTGCTCCTCTTCAATGCCCTGGCCATTTTCCTTCGCGTCAAGCTGCGCGGGAAGAAGAAATGGTAGATCAGCCGGTAAAAATAGAGGTGCGGGACCTGCATCTTTTCTACAGGCAGCACGAAGCCCTGAAAGGAATCTCGTTCACTATTTTTCCCAACGAGATTTTCGGCATCATCGGGCCGGCGCAATCGGGAAAGACCAGCCTGCTACGCGCGATCAATCGCACACTCGAGTTCACCCCGGGCACCCGCTACAGCGGTTCGATCACCGTTGACGGCCAGGAGGTTGGCAAGGTCAGAAATGTCTATGAACTGCGGCGCAAGATCGGCATGGTCGCCCCGCTGCCGGTCGGCCTGCCCATGACGATCTATGACAATGTCGCCTTCGCTCCGCGCATGGGCGGCATGCGGCAAAAGGGGGAGATCGATGCCACCGTCGAGCAGTGCCTGCGCCAGGCGGCGCTGTGGGATGAGGTGAAAGACCGTCTGCATACTCTGGGGACCAACCTTTCGGGCGGGCAGCAGCAGCGGTTGACCATCGCGCGCGCACTCTCCCACCAGCCGGAGATCCTCTGTCTCGATGAGTTTTCCATCGCCATCGATCCGGTCTCGACGATGCGCATCGAGGAGGTGCTGAAAACGCTGCGGCAGCAGATGACCATCATCCTGGTCACCAATCTGGTTCAGCAGGCCCGCCGCCTCGCCGACCGCACCATGTTCCTCTTCGAGGGCAAGATCATCGAGGTGGACCGCTCGGAGGTCATCTTTTCCAACAAACCGGCGCAGCAGAAAACCTACGATTACGTCAACGGGATTTTCGGATGAGCGCTCCCTCCTACAGCATTACCACCCGCGATCTCAGCCTCTGGTATGGCGATTTCCAGGCCCTGCGCAGCGTCAGCTTCAAGGCGCGCAACGGTTATATCACCGCCCTGATCGGCCCCTCCGGCTGCGGCAAAACCACTCTGCTGCGCTGCTTCAACCGCGTCAACGAGCGCTATGGCAATGTCACCACCACCGGCGAGATCCGCCTGCTTGATAAAAATATCTATGATGAGGATATCTCACTCATCGAGCTGCGCAAGAGCGTGGGGATGGTCTTTCAGCGACCCAATCCGCTTCCACTGTCGATCTATGAAAACATCATCTTCGGCCTGCGCGTCCACAGCTCCGGGAAGGCGCTCACGCCCGCTCTTCTCGACGAGGCTGTTGAGCAGGCGCTCACGGATGTCGGGCTGTGGGCTGACCTCAAGGACAAGCTCAAGTCGCGGGCGACGGCGCTTTCGCTTGATCAGCAGCAGAAACTCTGCATCGCCCGCCTGCTGCCCCTCAAGCCGGAGATCATTCTCATGGATGAGCCCTGCTCGGCGCTCGATGTCGAAGCGACCCGTCAGGTGGAGGAGCTTATGCTCGAGCTGGCCGGCCGTTACACCATCATCATCGTCACCCATAATATGGCGCAGGCAAAACGCGTCAGCCATGAGTGCGCCTTTATGCTCCTGGGTGAGCTGATCGAACACAGCCGCACCGAGGATCTTTTTATCCGCCCGCTGGACAAGCGCACGGCCGAGTATATCGAAGGACGTTTCGGTTGATCGTCTTTCCCGTTTTGGCGGCAGCACTGGCAGGAGAGGAGAGTGGGATCAGAGAGCGAGGATGGTTGGTCGATGAAGCGCACAATGGAAATAATTTCTTCGGTATTCATCTGGATTTTCGGCTTGGCGATCGCCGTGCCGGCGTTGCTGATGATCATCATCATGGCCATCCTGCTGCCGGTGCGCATTTATAACCGGCCGGGGCGGGCCCTGCTGCGGCTGATCATTCGCGTCTTCGGCGGTCGGGTTACTGCCGAGGGGGTGGAGAAGCTGGATCCGCAAAAAACCTATCTTTTCATGCCCAATCATGTCAGTCTATTTGATATCCCCCTGGTCGGCGGGATTATACCCAACTATGCCCGGGGTGTCGAGGCGGCGGAACATTTCAACTGGCCCCTGATCGGCTGGTTTGTGCGCAGCATTGGTAATATCCCGATCGAACGTTCGAGCATCCATTCCTCGTGGAGCAGCCTCGAGAAGGCTGCCAGCCAGATCCGCGGGGGCAAATCGATTATCATCATGCCGGAGGGTACGCGCACACGTTCAGGCCGGTTGGGCAGTTTCAAAAAGCTGCCCTTTCGTCTGGCCCAGATCGCCGGGGTGGATATCGTCCCCATCGGCCTCTCCGGTCTTTTCAGTTTCAAACCCAGAGATGGCTGGATCGTCAGGCCGGGTCCACTCAAGATGAAGGTGGGCGATCCCATCCCCTATGAACAGTTCAAGGAGTATGAACTGCAAAAGTTGAGCGATCTTGTTCATGACCGCATTGAGAGCCTGATCGAGTATCCATGACCAGGGCTGCGGCGCCGCCGCGGTCTCCAGCACCGGATGTTATTCGGAGAGAATAAGATGTTCAAGAGCCTGTTGCCGAAAGAGTATGCCTTCTTTGACAATTTTGCCGACCATGCCAGGATTGTGCAGGCGGCCAGCCAGGAGCTGCTGCGCCTGACGCGCAGTGAGGTGGATACCCAGGTGGGGATCCAGGCGATCAAGAACTGGGAGCACGAGGCCGATGATATCACCCATCGCTGCATCGATGCCCTGAACCGCACCTTCATTACCCCGATCGACCGACCGGATATTCTGCGCCTGATCAAGAACATGGATGATGTGCTGGACTGCATCGACGCCGCGGTGATCCGCATGGGTCTGTATGACATCCGCATCATGCGTGAGGAGGCGATCGCCATGGGGGAGATACTTTTACGATGTTCGGAGGAGATCCTCCAGGCGGTGATAGAACTGCGCGATCTGAAGAACCAGGAGAGCATTAACAAAAGATGCATGACCATCCATCATCTGGAGCATGAAGGGGATCAGGTTCTGCGCGCCGCCCTGCAGCGCCTGTTCAAGGAAGAGGATGCCGTGCTGATCATCAAGTGGAAGGATATTTTTGAACGGCTGGAAAAGTCGACCGACCGGGCGGACACGGTGGCGGTCATCATCGAGGGTATTGTCATTTCTGCGAGCTAACCCCTCCACTTGGCTGATCTAACGGAAAGAAAGAAAATGAGTCTGACCTGGATCGTCGTTATCCTGACCGTGGCGGTTGCACTGATCTTTGACACCATCAACGGTTTTCATGATTCGGCCAATTCCATAGCGACCGTCGTTTCAACCCGGGTACTCTCACCGCGCAACGCTGTTATCTGGGCGGCGTTTTTTAATTTTATCGCCATGTTTATTTTTGTGCCCCGGGTGGCGGACACGGTCTCCAAAATAGTCCGCATCCAGTCCGGTGATCCGGCGTTCGTTTATGTGGTTCTGGCCGGGCTCATCGGTGCCATTGTCTGGGATGTGCTCACCTGGTGGCTGGGGCTGCCGACCAGCTCTTCGCACGCTCTTATCGGCGGCTTCGCCGGGGCCGGCATCGCTTTCCAGGGGACGGCGGTGATCCGCTGGGACAAGATCTGGGCGACCGTTCAGTTCATCCCGCTCTCGCCTCTCATCGGCCTGGTTCTCGGTTTTGTGATCATGATCGCGGTCTACTGGCTCTTTCGCCGGTGGCGGCCTTACGACGTCGACAAGCTTTTCCGCAAGGGGCAGCTGGTTTCGGCCGCACTCTATTCCCTCGGCCACGGCGGCAACGATGCCCAGAAGACCATGGGGCTCATCGTCGCACTGCTCGTGGCCGCCGGGGCCCTCGACGTGGACACCCAGCTCTCCCTGCTGGATTCGCGCACTGCCTGGATCATTCTGAGCTGCCACGCCGCCATGGCTCTGGGTACGGCGATGGGGGGATGGCGCATCGTCAAGACCATGGGGATGAAGCTGACCAAGCTCAAGCCGGTGCACGGGTTCTGCGCCGAGACTTCGGGCGCCATTACGATTTTTTTCGCCACCCATTGGGGCATTCCCGTTTCAACCACTCATACCATTGCCGGAGCCATCGTCGGGGTGGGCTCGACCACCCACGCCTCGAGCATCAAATGGGGGGTTGCAATGCGCATCGTCATCTCCTGGCTGGTCACCATTCCCTTCTCGGCCCTGACGGCCGCCCTTGCTTTTTGGCTTATAAGACTGCTGAACCCCGCGTTCTAAAAAAAAAGCCCTGACAATTTGATTGTCAGGGCTTTTCTCTTTATGGATTAATCAAACTTTAGTCACCTGTATCGCTTGCGGTCCCTTCTGAGTTTCTTCGACTTCGAATTCGACGGCATCGCCCCCGTTCAGGGAGCGGAACCCGTCACCAACGATGCCCGAAAAGTGGACAAAGATATCACCGCCAGACTCACGCGTGATAAACCCGTAACCTTTGGACGTATTGAACCACTTTACCGTTCCTCGTTCCATAATTACAGCCCTTTCTGAAAAAAGTGTACATGCTGCGTACACCACAACGGCCGACTTGTGCAGCGTAAACAGAACCCGGACAGGTCGGTGTTTACAGCGTGTCTAGCGGGTGCGGAAAGGTCCCTCATCACGATCGGCACCGGGGGCACCGCTCGGTGTACATCAAACACTCATAAATTTATTGCAAATGTTGGCAAAATGCAAGTATTTTAAACAATTTTCCGCAGAGAGGGCTTTCGCTCCCCGCCGGAGAGCGGTGACAGGAGCATCGCAAAGAAAGTGCTTGCTTCCAGCCCGGGAATTGACTATCTTGTAATAGATATCAAAATGATATCATAAAAATATTACGGAGGATGCCATGTTTCGTGAGAAAAAGACGGTTCAACTGAACGGCTGGGTCGTCCTGCCGCTCCTCATCGCGGCCATCATTGCCACGGTCTACGCTTGTGTCCTGAGTGTGCAGTCCATTTCCAGCCATGGCGGTTCACCAGTCGGATTTGTGCTCTGGTCTCTTCTACTTGCGCTGGAGTTTTTCATGATTCACGGATTCTTCACACTCGAACCTAACGAGGCGGCCGTCCTGCTGCTGCTGGGCAAGTATATGGGGACGGAGAAGACGAGCGGATTCCGCTATACCAATCCTCTCTACCGCCGCAAGTACATCTCGCTGCGAGTACGCAATTTCGATGGTGAGATTCTCAAGGTCAACGACAATCGCGGCAATCCCATCGAGATCTCCGTGATCGTGGTCTGGAGGGTGAACGACACGGCGCAGGCTCTTTTCGAGGTTCAGCATTATGAAGAGTATGTACGCATGCAATCGGAATCCGCCGTGCGTCATCTGGCCACCCAGTATCCCTATGACGCCCATGAACCCGGGGAGGTGAGTCTGCGCGCTTCGCTCGATGAGATCTCCGACGGCCTGGGCAAGGAGATCCAGGCGCGGGTGGAGCGCGCGGGTGTGATTGTGGACGAGGCGCGTCTCAACCATTTGGCCTATGCTCAGGAGATCGCTTCGGCGATGCTGCAGCGGCAGCAGGCGGAAGCGATCATTGCTGCGCGGCAAAAGATCGTTGACGGAGCGGTAGGGATGGTGCAAATGGCCCTGGCCCGTCTGAATGAAGAGGGGGTGCTCGAGCTGGATGAGGAGCGCAAGGCGAGCATGGTCAGCAATTTGATGGTGGTGCTGTGCGGTGAGCGGGCGGTGATGCCCGTGCTGAATACCGGCTCGCTTTATTAGGATCGGACAGGAATGGCGGAAAAGAAGTCAATTTTACTGCGCATCGATCCGCTTCTCTGGGCGGAGCTGCAGCGCTGGGCGGACGACGAGCTGCGCAGTCTGAACGGACAGATCGAGTGGATTCTGCGGGAGGCGATACGGCAGCGCAGAAAGGGCCTTCCCCTGCCCTCTGCAGAAGAAGGGGCTCAGGGTGTGCCGGAAAGCGAGAGCGAGAATGAGCATGAATGAAAAGGCTCCTCTGATCGGAATAGTCGGGGCCGGGCCGGCCGGTATGATGGCCGCCCTGCAGGCGGCAAGATCCGGCGGCAGGGTGGTATTATTTGATTCCAACCGGATGGTGGGACGCAAGCTGTCGGTCACGGGCAACGGGCGCTGCAATATCACCAACAGCCGGATTGACCCGTTCCGTTACGTGTGCGCCAGCACCCCTTTTATCGAGCAAGTGCTGGCGGGTTTTGGCCATGCGGAACTCGTCGCCTTTCTGGAGAGCATTGCGGTACCGCTCCTGGTCATGGAAGATGGCTGGTGTTATCCACGTTCGGGCTCTGCAGCGGCCGTAGTCGCGGCCTTTTCGGCCGCGCTGGAGCTTGCGGGCGTCGACGTGCATCTCGGTGAACCGGTGCGCACTTTTGTGCCCGTGGAAGGCGGCTGGATGGTGGCCGGGCGGGAGGAGTACCGCTTCGATCGCGTGATCGTGGCTTCGGGGGGGCAGGCGCAGCCGAAGCTGGGTGCTCGGGGAGAGCTTTTTCCGCAGCTGGAGCGTCTCGGCCATACGGTTATAGCCGCCCGGCCGGGGCTGGCGCCGATTGCGGCCGACATGCGCCGGCTGCACAAACTGCAAGGAGTGCGGATGGATGCCGGCCTTCAGCTCTGGCGGGGGAGAGTATTGGTGGGGCAGAGCGCGGGCAACGTGATTTTTTCACAGTGGGGGGTGAACGGACCGGCCGCGATGGATCTCAGCCATTTTGTCGGCGGGCCGGAGGGGGGGAATCTTGAACTCTCGGTCAATTTCATCGCCGGCGCGGAGCCGCTCATGCAGGAGCTGCTGCAGCGTTTTGCGGGATCGGATTGGCCGGTCGGGGTGCTCCTCTCCGGTTTGGTGCCGCCCAAGGTGGCCCATTACATCGTCCAGAGCTGCGGTCTGGCGGCGGAGGCGACGATGAGCGTGCTCGGCGATCGGGAAAAAGCGGAGATCTGGCGTTCCCTGTGCGATACCCGTGTTCAGGTCAAGGGGACGCGCGGTTTTGAAGTCGCCCAGGTTTCTGCGGGTGGAATTCCGGTCAGTGAGGTTGACGCCCGGACCCTGGCTTCGCGACGGATGGACGCTCTCTTCCTGGCCGGCGAGGTTCTGGATGTGATCGGACCCTGCGGTGGATACAATCTGCAATTCGCCTTCAGTACGGGAGCTTTGGCGGGGCGTGCGGCCGCCGGCTAGCTCCGCTCTCCGGCGAGGCTTTTCAGGGCGGATTCATCCAGCCGGTAGACGGTCCACTCATCCATGGCTTTCGCGCCGAGTTTGAGATAGAAATCGATGGCCGGCTGGTTCCAGTTCAGCACGGACCATTCCATTCTTCCACACCCCTTTGCGCGCGCGATTTTTACCAGTTCCATAAAGAGGGCTTTGCCGTAGCCGCCGCCGCGCTCGTCGGGCCGGACAAAGAGATCTTCGAGGAAGAGAGAGGGTTTGCCGGTGAAGGTCGAGTAGGTGAAGAAATAGAGGGCGAATCCAACCGCATGGTTACCGGCTCCTTTTTCGCAGAGCAGGGCGCGGAAGTAGGGATCGGGACCAAAGCCGGTTGCGAGCATGGCCTCTTCGGTATTGGCGACCGCGTGCGAGAGTTTTTCATATTCCGCGATGCCATGGATAAGTTCCAGCAGGGTAGGCACATCCGCGGCCGTGGCGGGACGAATTTTATAGTCCGCATCTTGCGAAGGCATGATCTGTTCCTGAGCGAATGAGGGCATTAACTAAAAGGCTCCGGCCCCATGAGGGACCGGAGCCTTTTAACGTTCAATAAGCGGAGTGGAGCGTCTGAGGGATCAGACGAAAATTTCGTAGCCGGAATCCTTTTTCAGCTTTTCGACGATCGAGCTGTTGAGGTCGCGGCGCTTGCTGCGCAGCATCTGCTGTTCCAGTTCGCTTTTGACCTCCTCGAAAGGACGGGTCTCTTTTTTGCGGTCGACGACCTGGAGGATATGGAAGCCGTACTGGGTTTCGATGATATCAGAGATGCCGCCGACAGGGACGGAGAAAGCGGCATCTTCGAACGGTTTTACCATGTGGCCTTTCGGGAAGTTTTCATAGAGGCCGCCGCTGTTTTTGGAGCCGGGGTCTTCAGTGTTTTCGGTGGCCAGGGTGGCAAAGTCCTCACCCGCTTTGGCGCGCTGGAGCAGCGCTTCCATCTTCTGGCGGACCTCCGCCTTGCCGGCTTCATCCTTGCCCTGGGTCATGAGCAGGATGTGGCGGACGCTGGCGGTCTTGTCCTGATTGTAGGCCTGCTTGAGGTCATCATCCGTCACCTTCACTTCGCTGTAGAGTTTATCGAAGTATTTGCGGATGATCATCTCGCGTTCGATGTCGGTTTTAACGGTCTCGATGCTGATGGCGTCGCTGCCAATACGCTGCAGGAAAGCCTCTTCACCGCCGTTTTGGGTGTAGATGAACTGCAGGGTGCTGTCGACCTGGGCGGGGGTGATGACGACGCCGGCCTTTTTTGCACCTTCCAGCAGGAGGTTGCGTTCGCCCATGCGCTCAATGTTCACTTTAAGAAAGTCGGGGAGGCGTTTGGGATCGAGGGTCTTGATCTGGTCGATATTCTTGCCCATGGCCAGCTGCATTTCGGTGAAGAAACTGCCCGGAGTGATCTGGAAATATTTGCATTTGACCAGGGTTTTGTTCGCATCGGGATCGACAGCAGGATAGGATTTGGCGAGTTCCATGGCCAAGTCGTAGATGGGCGTTCCTTTTTCCAGCTTCAATCCCTTCGGGCTGCCGCAGCTGGAGGCGACCAGGGCTGTAAAGAGCGCCGCGATGATGAATCTGCGCATGAGCTTCTCCTTATTTGTTTAAGACCAGGGTTTTTGATTTATTCAAACAGTATACAAAAAATTATTGCTAAATCATAGCTTTTTATTTGTCGGTGGGCCTGGACGAGGGGGTGTTGCTGCTTCGGTGTCCCGGCGGTGCTAGCGAGATAAAGTTTTTTGCAAATGATAAAAAAACTTGGTATGTTATCTTTGGACCCAAGAGGAGACGGGAGAGGTATGGAATCGGGAATTGAATTGATCGCAGTGCGGCATGGGGAGACGGAGTTCAATGCCGACCGGCGCATGCAGGGCCATCTGGATGTGCCGTTGAGCGTGACGGGAAGAGTGCAGGCCCAGGCGGCAGCGGCTCGTCTGGCGGACGAGCCGATTGACAAGATCTACAGCAGCGATCTGCAGCGGGCGCTGGAGACGGCGCGTATTATCCGTGAGGGCCGGGAGATCGAACTGGTCACCGATCTGCGCCTGCGCGAGTTTCATATGGGGA
>ENA-UOWO01004108-UOWO01004108.1-activated-sludge-metagenome-genome-assembly--contig:-NODE-4108-length-16301-cov-5.160778_pt1 | contig 16301 bp, 12 predicted proteins | sample MGYA00238148_ERZ761564 | MGnify/ENA primary metagenome ERZ761564 (study PRJEB28885, sample SAMN05720194) | activated sludge metagenome | isolation source: Anaerobic digester | place: USA...
CCCTTTTATTTTTCACGGCTGTTTAAGCAACAAATGGGGGTTTCGCCAGCAAAATACCGGAAAATGGAAGGGCAGAAGTAGTGGCTATCCTTTTCCGCAGCGCTAAAAAAGCCTTTTGGCGTTTACTTTTTCCGTGATGCTATTTTTGGTGCCCCAGACATAGATGTGATCCAGAATTGGGATGAAGGACTGCCCCAATTCGGTCAGGCTATATTCCGTTCGGGGAGGAATTTCTCCGTAATCTTTTTTTACGACCCACCCATCTTCGACCAACACACTCAGTTGTTGTGTCAACATCTTTTCTGAAATATTGGGAATGGCTCTTTGCAAGACCTTATACCGCAAGGGCTGCTCCCGCAAGTTCCATAAAATAATCAGTTTCCAGCGGCCACCGATCGCTTTAAGGGTGGCGGCAATGGGGCAGTCGTCCGTAATGGACTGCTCGTTGATGAAATTGGTGGATGTTTCCTTTCTCATTTGTACGCACTTTATTGTAGGTACCTTACTTTTTGTAGGTAAAAATACTTATCTCCAATTTTGCACTATCATTTCATCAAAGGAAATTTCAATGGAAATCAAAAAAAAGAAAATCATCGTCATTGGAGGTAGCTCCGGCATTGGTAAAGCCGTAGCCAAAATGGCCGCAGGCTGGGAGAATCAAGTCATCCTCACCAGCAGATCACTCGCCAGAGCCGAGGCTGTTGCTAGTCAAATTGGAGGTTCAACCATTGGACAGGCGCTTGATGTAGCTGATGAAGCCCAGGTGCAAGCTTTTTTTGCCACAACTTCAGGCATCGACCACATCTACATTGCAGCGGGGAATACCCAGCTTGGTTCACTTACGGAGGGGGAACTGCAGGCGCATATGCAAGCATTCAATACCCGCTTGCTGGGAAGTCTGCATGTAGTAAGAGCGGCGGTTGACCAAATGAATGCAGGGGGCTCATTCGTGTTTACGGGTGGTATTTCTACGGATAGGCCCATCGCCGGCGCCTGGGTTTCTGGTTTGGGAACAGCTTCCGCCGAGCAATTGGCCAGGGTTTTGGTCATGGAGTTTCCCCATCTGCGTTTCAATGCAGTCTCTCCCGGCTACACCGATACGCCTATGTGGGATGCCATTATGGGCGAAAACAAAGCACAGGTTTTGGCTGAAATTGCCGCAAGAATTCCGGTCAAAAAAATTGCGACTCCCGAAGAGGTCGCCTCAGCTGTGCTTTTCCTGATGTCAAATCCTTCCATAAACGCTGAAGTCATTCACATCGATGGTGGAAGTAGATTGATTTAACACACTTTAAAATTCATAATAAAATGTTAGCAACAAACATTGCAAATGCGGTTGATGAATTGGTTTCATTGGCCCTGGAAGGCAAGTGGGAACTGGCCTTTGAAAAATTTTACCACCAGGATTTTGAAAAAACAGACCTGGATGGAATTCCCGTGCTGGGTATGGAGCAAAACATCGCCAATGGCCGGGCATTTACTGCAAAAATTGCGAATGTGCGGGATTTTTCCTGTACGGGAAAAATTGTCCAAGGCAATCGAAGTTTTATCGTTTGGTCCCTCGACTTCGATCTGGACGGCAGCCCGTTTAAGGTGATCGAAGTGGTCATTCAAGATTGGGAGGATGGAAAAATTGTCAAGGAGCGCTTTTTTGCTTAATGGAGGTAAGTGCTGATCAGTGAGACATGAGTCATCCCGAATTTTTGAAAAGCCAAATTCGGGCTAAAATTTAACCGCTTTCGCGGTTTGTTCTCTCAAAAATTCGGGATGACTCATGTTTGTATTTAAGTTAAATAGGCTTACGGTTCTACCCGAGCGCCTATGATGCTCAGTGGCGCCAGACGATCCATTGGTTGACGAGCAGCCCACATCATTCCCCTGAAGATGAGGATTCGGTACAAAGGATCATCAAAAGTCCAGGTATGGTGCCCGGGGACGCTCACAAAGACCCGCCCCGCGCCATGCTCCCGGGTCCACATTTGGGGCCTCAAACTGTCCTCTTGCAGGTTATTGGCCAAAACTTTCGCGCTTGAATCCAGACTTCCGGCAAAATTCCAGTAACATTCATCTGGAATTTGCAAGTTGCTAAACCCTTTGGCCAAGGGGTGGCTGGTATCAATTAGCCATTCTTTGGTCAGTCGATAGCGGGTCTGCCCTCGATGCAAAGCCAGACCAGTATAGGCCGCCAAAGCTCGGGCATTGGACCCATTAGGTCCTGCATTCAGCGCAAAATGAATAAAGACCAGGCCACCGCCACGGGCTAGAAATTGTTCCAGTTCCTGGCCACGCTCTTTGATTTTCAGTGAATCTTTTTCCAAACTCCAGGTTGGATTGTAGGCGTTGAATACGATGAGATCGGCATTTTGCCATTGCTCGGGGCTGGGCCAATGGATCGCGGGTTCCGCTTCAACGTGCTGCCCCATATTCAACAATCGGGCCCAGCGAGACTGCCAGAGTGGGTAATCATGCAAGCCAATTTTGGTATGGCTGGGGTCTTTTTCGGCTGCACAAAGCACAATGCGTAGTTCCGCCAGTTTTTTATTTTTCTTGCTTTTCAGAGCAGTACCCAGAATTTGCTCCACTTCGCGGAGCTTTCGGGGCGGCGGAGCACCTTCCATCGTCAGTGGCGCGGGCAAGAAGGGGGATTTCCCGGTATCAATCTGCATGGAGGGTGCTACTCTTGGTTGGGAAGCGCCCAAACCTGGATTGAACTTACCTGGCTGAATTGAAAACTCAGGCCAGGCTAGGTTGAGTAAATGGGTGAAAACAAACCACAAATACAACATGGCTTTACTTTTCAGTGATTGAATATTGGTACAGTGCAAAACTGTTCTTACTGGGCAATTCAAAGGTGACACTGCCTTCCGCCTGAACTAGGCTTTCGAAGGATTTCCCGGTACCAGCGATCAGCGTACATTTTACTTTTTTGCCAGCTGGCAACCAGGTTTTTACGGCCTTTCTGGCTTCGGCAGTGGCTTCGCGAAACACCAGGAGGTAGCCGGATTGTGCATTGCCGATTGATTGGAAGCCCGTCCATTGCAGGCCATCCGGTTCATTGCCGATCGGGAAAATTTGGCCAGCGTGAATTTTGGTATTGTGCTGGAGGTAGGTCTTGATCAGCTTGGAAGTCGAAAACGCTTCGGCGGGCAGACCCGTGCCTTCAAACCAGGCGAGGGGCTGTGCAAACATAGTGATGGCAAAAAGGTAATCAAAGGAGTAGTTTTTGGGGGCAAAAGGGTCGTTGGTTGGGTATTTATCCAGGTTGCGCCATTTGTTCAAAAACTCAATCTGGAAGTTTTGTGCTGGGACGTATTTTGACAACATCCACAAGTTGCGCAGGGTAGTGTAGGGGTAATAATTGGTCCAGTCCGTATAGCGGTTTTCCAGAAAAATATTGCCATACTCATTAAGGTAATGGTAGCCTCCCCGGCGGTTGGCGGTGACATCTAGGTTGAACACCACCTGGTGATCCGTAGCCTGGCTGACTTTGTCCAGAAACTTCCGAAAATTCACTTCTGCCAGTTTATCCGGCAAAGCGACCCCATCAATCTTGAAGGTACGAATGCCGTATTTCTGGTAAATTCCAATCAAGACGTCGGCATCTTTTTCCCAATTTTCGTTACTGTTGTCTCTGCTGGGATTGAACCACAGGCAAACCTCAATGCCCAGCTCTTTGCCTTTTTTTACGACGGGAGCGAGCCCGTTGGGGAATTTTTCGGGATGAGGCTCCCAGTATTTGGGATTGTCCCAGATTTTTTCCAAAGATCCCCCTTTAAACGCGGAATTAGAAGAACGCCCCGATTCCCAGCCATCGTCCAGTTGAAAATGGGTAATGCCCAGTTTAGCCCCCGCTTCCAATTCCAGCAGGGCAAATTTTTCACTGACCCGGGTATCCTGGCCGCGGTCACCCCAGGTGTTCATGAGGATCATTTCGTCTCGTCCGGGCACATGGATGCGCAGTTTGCGCTGATAAGTACGCAGGGCTTTGTAGCGATTGTTCGGGTCACCTGCATACACTCCGGTTACAAATCCATAACCGCGCCGCCATTCCGAAGGGTGTAAATCTGCCGGATTCAAGCCCGCACCAATGATCCTCAGGGTACCGAATTCGGTGAGGAAGTCGCCGCCAGGATAGGCTAATTGTACATTGGAAGTAGGGGCTTCTTTGAGCATAAACACCCCGTGGTTGCTGGTATTGTCGTGGGCAAAAAGCAGGTTACCACGGTACAAATTGGGTCGGTAAGAGATGGCCTGAATGGTGTTCACCAGGTTGTTGAAGCGATCGGTAATGTCCGAAAACTCCACGGCATCCAAGCGCCAATGCCGACCAGGTAATTCTAATCTTTCAATCACGGGGGTATTGTTCCCAGCAGTGCTTGCAGTGAGTTTTTCGAGGTTGACCATATCTGCCAGGTTGGTGCCTGGCTGAAGCCAAACGGCGTTAGAGCTGCCCCGAAAATAGAGGTCACAGGCAATAGCCGGGCAATCGGGATAAATCCGAAACACCCGTTTGACCTCCAGTTTGTCCAAAAAATAAGTGACTTCTGCACTCAGGTACTCGGGCGTGACGGAGGTTTTGGGAACAATTTTTGCCTCAAAGCGCGCATTTTCAGCTTTCTCACTTTGCCCTGGGAAGATCAAGTCGGGTTTGTTGCCACTCATCAGCCAGGTTTTCCGATTGGCCTTGTCGCTCAATGCGCGTGAAATGAGGTTGCCTTGATTCCATAGGTAAGTTCTGGAAATCAGATTATTGGCAATGAGCAGCGTATCATTTTTCAAGGTGGCCGTGCAAGATTTGATGTCTTGGGCTTGCATCAATGGAAGCAAAGCAAGTAGACAGAAAAAACAAATGAAGTATTTCATGATGGTCTGATGTTAATGCAATGATTATTCAAAAGTGATACCCGTGGCAAATTCATTTTTGTCCATGTTGGCATCCAACAGTGAATTCACTTTGGCGCCACCTAGTTTGAAATTTTTAAACTTGATGCCGTTGATGGGGCTATTGGCCGTCCCCAGCAAATCTCCTTCATCCACATTTTTATCGTCGATGCTCAGGTTCTCAAACAACCAATTGCTCACCCCTTTGTAACCGGAATTCAATACGAGGAATTTGTTGGTATTGTAGCTGCTGGTTTTGGGATGCGCTTCGATGCGCAGGTTCCGAAAAGTAATGTTGCTCATCGCTATTTTGGTACCCTTCTCTTCGTCGACCAGAATAACTGCCACGCCGCCATCTTTCCCAATGAGGTTGATGTTTTCGAAAAGGATGTTGCTGGTTGAGCTTTGTTCGCTCAACCAATACAATCTTCCCCAGGGGCCACCCCAGGCTACGATGTTGGAAATTTTACAATTGGTTGCGCCGTGTGACATGAAGATGTCGTCATTGTTGAAAATGAAACAATCGTCGATGAGATGGTTGCGGCCATTGACCCAAAAACCATCACTGTTCCCGTTCCAGGAGATCAGTTTGAGGTTCTTGAATTGGTTGTTGAACGTTAGGTTGTCGCTGTTGTAAATAGGAATGGTCCAACCGCAGCTGTTGGCAATGATCAAACCTTCCATTTGCAGGTTGCTTACTCCGTTTGCTTTGATGGCAGAATGTGCGCCCAGCCAACTTACCGCAGTGGACTCGTGCTTCCATTCGCCCATGGAAAGAATACCCCGACCTTTGATGCTGACGTTCTGGGTGTTGTAAGGAATGACAAATGAGCCTTCCACTACTGCTCCAGCAGCGATGTATACTGTTTCATTGGATTTAATGGTTTTTTGCAACCCGATGTGGTGCACACCTGGCCCGTAATAATAAGTCGCTGCAACATTGGGTACATCTGGTGCTTCCGCAAACAAAAACAGCGGATTGGTACGGTCATTTACTTCGATCGAAACCTTTTTGGGTTCGCTCAGGGTAAAGCTGATGACGTTGCCATTCTGAACGGGGTTGATGCCAAAGTTCAAGGGCCTGATCGTAACCTTACTGGCTGAAAAATTGCAGGTGATTTTTATTTCTACTGCCGTTTCGCTGAAGGCAAAACTGCTGAAAGAGGCGGCGGTTTGTGGCTTGGGTTTGCTACCAAAATAAGTGTCCACCCAATAATTATCGGTTTTGTACACAAAGATGGTTTGGTAATTGGCATCCCCTTTCCGTCGAACTTCTACTTTGTAATCATTCGATTGGGTCAGGTGTTCTACGCTGCTTAAATCCCCAGGGGCTGGATAAACGATCAGTTTTCCACTGGAAGGTGGGGTAGTGGGAACGACTGGAGCGCCTACTTCAGGCTTGTCGCAGGCAGCACTCCACAAACAAAAAAGGAACAGCAGTAAGCTCATGTTTTTCATGGTTTGGGTTTGTATTGTTTGGGAAAGAAGATTGAATGGTTGAGCGGTTTTAGAGTGGGATTGAACTATTTTTTAGGCATAAATACCGCCTCAATTCCTTTGCTACCTGTGCGCAAAGGAAAATCAGCTGCGGAGCTCACTTGTTTTCCGTTCAAAAACACCCCTTCAAATATTACGCCCTGGATTTGGTTGTTGACCAGGGATGGGATAGCTTCGCCCAACATGGTAATGCCTTTAAAATGAAGGTTGCTTAAGCTTGATTCGGGATTTTGTAAGCCCAACAGCGCAGTAGGTTCTTCAAAGTGAATGTTTTCCAGTAGATACCGATTGTGTACGGCTTTGCCTTGGCTATTGGGGCTCACCATACATAAAAGTGAGCTTGGCGCGTGCCAGTTTCCCTGGCTGATATGGAGTACATCACAGTTCTTCATGGTAATGTTGTCGGTAGTAAGCGCCTGGCTATTGAATCCGATGCGAAAAACATTGGCCAGCGTAGTCCACAGTACACAGTTTTCTATGTAAATATCCTTGACACTACCGGTGGTGGGTTTATTGATGGCCCACATATCCTGGCTGCTATCAGGGGTAAAAAAAGCGAAGCAGTCGTCCATGGAGCGGATGAAACTATTGATGACTTTGGTTCTTCCACCGCCATACCAGTCGATGCCATCCCCATTGATGTTTTGCGGGTTGACGGCGATTACCTTGATGTTGTCAAAAATGGCATCGAAGGTGGTATGGGTTTGCAGCGACCAGGTGCGGCTCCGACACACGAAGGTGATCCCCCGCACCGTTAGGCCTTGCACATTGCGCGTGGTGAGGGGGTGCCAGTTTTTTTGATTTTTCCAGCCATCATCGCGGGTCTCTGATTGAGGGCCGTAGTAGACGACCGTTCCTTTCCCCAAAATGCTCACATTTTTGGCATCCCACACATTGATGGCCCCAAACAGTACTGCGCCGGGATCCAGATAAAGGGTTTGGCCACTTTTTAGGTCAATGTTGCGGTGGTGAATACCCGCTTTTAAATGGATCAGATTGGGATTGTTGGTTTTAGGTAGAGGCTTATCGGGACGATTGGCAAAAAGAAAAAGGGCATCGTCCTTGAAGTTGCTGGTGCCTACCCGTTCAACCGAGTATTGCCCGGGCTCGGAAAGTTTAAAACTTGCCGTGAGTCCTTCAAGATTTGCCTGTACGTTTTTTGAAAGCGGTCGAACCAACACATCGCCTCCCCAATACCCTTTTTCACTGATCTTGATGACTTCTTTGTTGTACGTCTGACCAGAGTATTGTTTGGTTTTGTAATTGGCTTCAACGGTAACAGCGGCCTCCCCTGTAAAATCAAAACTGGCAAAATAGACATTTAAACCTGCATGAAATACTGGAACATTTTGGCCATTCACCGTGACGACAAAATAATCGGAAGCAAATTCTTCCGGCACTGGATGGGGGCTTAGGGACTGGCCATAAGCGGTACCTACACTCAAAAGCAGGAAAAAGGCAAACAGTATTTTCATTGGGCTGATTTTTATTTACTGCAACTCATCCAGCGTAATTGCAGTAGGGTGATTCATCATGGCTTTGGCGTTGGGATTGTCGATGATGGCGCGGCGGACTTTGACGTTCAAGCGGGGATTGTGCCAACTGTGCCACTGCATAAAGTAGCCAGCCTTACCACGGTATTTTTTCAACAAATCCAGTTCATCCAGCACTTTTTCCCCCTGGTTGTCGATGTCGTCCCCACATTCGGCAACCACAATCGTTTTGCTGAATTGTTTGAGCAGTGCGTAATTGTCAATAAAGTCAGGAACCGGTGCTTTGTAAATGTCCATGCCCACGATGTCGACATAGGCAGCGCCAGGGTACATGCCCAGGATGGCATCGCGCGAAACGGCATTGAAAGGGTTGTTGACTGCATAAACCCAAACCAGGTTGTCCAAGCCCATTTGAGCAAAGGTCTGGTGCTGATCTTGCCACAACAATTTAAAATCTTCCAGGTTACTAGGGCTTTTTGCATCATTGGGACCCCACCAAAACCAGGAGCCATTCATTTCGTGAAAGGGTCGCCACAATACAACTACCCCCGCTTTTCTCAATGCTTTCAAGGCATTGGCAACCTTCATCAATTCATTGCGGTAACTGCTTTTTTCTGCTGATTCTGGAGCGCTAGCCAACAATTTTTTCAAATCAATGCTGTCCCGGTGTTGGATCGCATTCCAGTTGACGTTGTAGCCATCTTTAAACGGGTTGTCGGCACACCAGGTCAGGGTAACGATGCCACCTTTTTTCCAGTGGTCGATCAGCATGGCATTAACTTCCGCATGGTTGACATTGGCGCGATAACCGTATTCAAAACCCAGGAGGCCGGGATATTTGCCCGTTTCGGTACGCAGGTTTTCAAAAAAAGTTTGGTATCCTTTGGCCTGGTTATTGTCTTCTCCTGCGCAGTGTTGTCCTACGACAATCAAGCTGTCGCGAATGAGTTGGTCGAAGTACCGAATCAGCCCCTGGGCACTGCGCTCGCGGAACTGAGTTGTAGCAGCAGCGCTCGGTTTTTGGGGCGGAAGGCTACTGCAACTGCTTAAAAACAGCATACCAATCAAAAGAAAGTAAAAAGTTGTTTTCATGTCGTTTGAGTGCTTGGGTTAATCATTTTGCAGATCGACAACACACCTAAACCCAATGGTAGCGCAGCGATCCAGCCCTGGCCAGGTCAGCAAGTATTTGGCACCAAAACTGCTCGTTTGAGCACCTTGATCGGCGTACCATTCCGATCCACGATTGACGTACCACGCTCCACCCCTCAGGATGCAGTAGCGGTTGTAAGCATCGCTGCGTTCACTTTCGGTCCATTGCCAAACGTTGCCACTCATGTCGTAGAGCCCCAGCTGAGTTCTGCCTTTTACAAATTGAGCGACAGGAGTCGTACCAGCCCATTGGCCAGTATTGACCAGGGTTGAATCGAATTGATTTCCCCAGGGATAGACTGTGTGTGCTGATCCATTTTGGGCAGCCCACTGCCATTCGGCCTCAGTGGGCAAACGTTTTCCGGCCCATTTGGCGTAAGCACGGGCATCTTCCAGGGCAATCCAGGTCACGGGATGGTTTTCTTGCCCAAGTGGAGGACTGCCTTTACTCCAGTGTTTGAGAAAGTTTTCGGGATGTTTAGGCTCGTATTTACTGGCCTGAAGAAATTTCAAAAATAGGGCATTGGAAACCGGCGTTTCATCCATGGCAAAAGGATTTAGTTTCACCCGCAGGTCCCCTTTGGTAAGTTCATTCCTGGCTTGGCTATAAGAAAAATCGACAAAATCTCCCAGTGGGTAAAATCCTCCTTCGCGCTGCCGAAAACTAAAACTGAGCGTAACCGAATCTGGAGGAACCGGGATATTGATCATCCCTTTAGGCAAATTGGTTTTAGTATACTTGACGGTGGGCTGGTAAGCTTTTAGTTGGTGTTTAGGCAATTGATATTTGGTGCTGAAATCTGCCCGTTGGTACAGGAGTTTCTGGCTTTTGAGAAAGTCAAAAAAAGCAGGATTTAGGTCTTTTTCAGGAATGGCGAGGATGCCTGCAATTGCTTTAGGCGGCAATTGTAGGTAGAGACTTGTTTTCCCCTGTTCAGTTTTGACTTTGATTTCATGGCCACTGATCAAGTCAAAATAACGCATCCCAGCTACTGCATCTTCTTCCCATAATTTTCCAATGGCCAATTGTTCCTGTCGGTTGATGACGGTCCAAAGTTTATGCTCGCCCAATTGCCATTGACTAGCATAAACCCGGTTGAGCTGAGTGGGAAAAAGCGGAAACCAAGTGCCTTGGGTAAAAAAGTCGCTATACTGGCGCAAAACGGGCAACATGCTGCGCAATAAAGTGCGGTCACGCGGATTGACAGGATTGACCGTGCCAAAAACATTTTCCCAAATCACCACCCCACAACCATTCATCCAGGCATTTTGCAGCAGCGTGGATTGTTCGTGGCTGAAGCGCGAAACGCGATATATCATGTGCCGTTGCTCCAACCAGCGATTGCGCACCAGCGCGGGAATTTCCTCAAATTCGAGGCTCTTGTATTTTTCAGACCAACCTACTTCCAACCAGGATTGGTGGACCTGGTTCAAAACCTCCGGGCGAATTGGAATTTCGGATTGAAAAATGGCATCGGGATTGCTGCTTTGCATTTGTTGGAAAAAACCTTCAAAATTGGAAATGGTGTCGAGGTAGACGCCGTCGGCACCGGTTTTTTGCAACAATTCAAGCAATTCCTCCTCATCCGTCAGCCCTTGATTGCGGGAAATGTTGTCCCAGGGATTGTAGGCAATCATCATTTTTTTGCCCATTTGGTGCAACTCGGTGCAAAGTTGTTTCAAGGCAGCCACCCCCCCGGGTAAGTTCCGGTAAAAGGAATATTGACTGCGGTTGTCAAAACCCAATTGTGGATAGGTCGGCCAAAGTACCACAACGTCCACTTGGCCATAGTCTTCTTCGTATTTTTTGAGGCAACGCTTGATGTCAAAGCGGTAATTGGCGTCGTAAAGGGTTGATTCATTGGCCATCAGGAAAAAAGTGGAATAGGCTTTGGAGGCCCAGGCATACTCCTTTTTTTGATAGTTTTCACCCTGATAATTCAAGTGTTGGCGTATCGAATCCCTCCAGGCGCTCAAGCTCAAGCGCCACGCATTCCACTGATCAGAAGAAGTAGGTGCTTCGATCAATTGGTAGTATTTTTCAGTAATCTTGCCTTTGTTCTGTCCCTGGAGCTGTGTTGAAAAACAAGCAAACATCAGCAGGGCAATCGTAAATTTGCTCAACATACTTTGGTTCTAATGTATAACCTCAACTGCATCACTGTTCTTTTGCACCAGCAAAGCAGGCTGCAACTCCAGGTGATGGCTATTGAGGAGGATGTTTTTCAATTTTATCGCTTTGGTATCGTCGAAATGAAGGGCAGGCCTGGCTTCATTCGCCGGGTAATGCACGGAAACATCCCGCATGATCAGCCCACGGACATGACGCACGTAAAAAGCACTGGAGGGCAATTTGGTACCAAAAGTCAGTCGATTTTCAGGATAGCCCTTCACATTTTCGCTGATGGTAGTGGGGAAGGTTTTTAAGGAGTCGGCGGGTACGGCAATGGGGATACTGATTTGGAGATTGGACAATACTACCTGTTCAATCGGACTTTCTTCCAGGCCAGCGATGATCAACGGAATGATGCTACGGCACTCCGCCCGCACGTTTTGGATGCTGATGTGGCGCATTACCGAAGGTTTCTGCGCTGGATTCAAAAAACGTTTGCCCACCCGAATAAAGATCGGGCTAAGCACATCGGTCATGACAATATTGGAGAAACTAATGTTTTCAACAAGCCCACCATCTACGCCTAAAATCACGATTCCAGTATTGACACTTTGGGTATCGGGCAGGTGGACGATGCTGGGGAGCATTTTCCAGTGGCGATACCCATTGAAAGAGGCTTTTTTGATGACACAATTGTTGACTGTAACATTGCGGAATCCACTGCGGGAACCTGTGCCCAATTTGATGCCATTACAAAGGGAAGAGACCACACAATTGTTAACCGTAATGTTTTCACAAAACTGGTTCAGGTATTCACTTTTGAAACAGAGCGCATCGTCTTCAGAATCGATGATACAATTCGAAATGGTTACGTCTTGTGCATCTACATCAACGCCATCACAATTCCAATTGCTTAGGCTTTGCACAAAAATGCCATCGATATTGACCTTTTTACAGCCCGAAATAGAGATGGTGATTTGGGCGGAATTTAAAACATGCACATCCCGCAGCAAGATATCAGCGCAGCGAATAAAAAACAGATTTTTGGGTTTCCCATCTTTGTTGATCCCCAATTGATAGACTGCCGCATCCCCAGCCCCGCGAACCGTGCCCTTGCCAATGATCCCCACTTGTTCGGCCTGATCGGCAATGATGAGTGCCTTCATGGTCTCTACAAACAAGCCATTGTGGGTAATGGTGCCAAATTTTTTGGCGGCCAGAATGTTGTGATCTGGATAATCCAGGGGATTGCTGCTGCCTTGAATCACTGCCCCAGGCATCAAATGGAGGTACACCCTGGATTTTAAAAACAGGGTTCCGGTATAATAATTGCCAGCGGGCACAATCACCTCACCGCCACCCTGGCTAAAACAGCGGTCAATGGTGGCTTGAATGGCGCGGGTATTCAGGGTTTTACCATCGCCCTTGGCACCAAATGCAGTGATGTTGTAGGTTTGGGCAAAACCAGACTGAATGGCCAATGCAAAAAACAAGGTGTAGATTGACTTCATTATTTTTAAGGGTTTCATACTCCCATTTTTTACAGTTTTCTAATCTTGATGTTTCGAAAGGATACCTCGTGCCCGTGTTCCTGCAAAAGAATGCGGCCTTTTTCGACCATGCCAAATATTGGGTCAGATTTGTATTTGCTCTTGGCAACCGCGGCGAGGTAATCGGCACTGCCCCGTTCAAATTCCAGGATCTTTTTTCCGTTCAACCAGTGTTCAACGTGTTGCCCCTTGCACACAATCCGAGCGGTATTCCATTGCCCCAGGGCCTTGACCTTTTTTTGCGATTGATCGGGAGGGAAAATATCATACAGGGAGCCACACAAGTGGTTGGCCAGTTTGTTGTCGGAGGCGGATACATCGTCCAGCAGTTGATACTCCATTCCCAGGTTTCCACCTTTGGCGTAGTGGGTGAAAAAGTATTTGATGCCGCTGTTGCAGGTCGAATCCATCAAAAAATCGACCGATAATTCAAAGACTTTGAATTCTTCGGTAGTGACAATGTCGCCTCCTTTTTGGTTTTCCAAAACCGTAAGGAGTCCATTTTGAATGCGCCATCCTTTTTCAGGAAAGGGGCTGCCATTGGCTTTCATCCAGCCATTGGCCGTCTTTCCATCAAACAGCAGGGTCCAACCTTGTTTCTTTTCCTTTTTGGACAGCTGATTGGGCACTGCTTGCTGGGCATAACATGCCAGGGCGAGTAAGGCTGCACCTAGGCTCAAACCCGCTTTTTTGAAAAAATCCATACGTTTATACTTTTAAACCGTCATTTCCCAGCCTTTTTCGTAAGTCCGTCCCCACATTTTCGACGCAGCTTTGTTGTTGAGGATGCGTCCGTTTTGTGGGTCGCATTGTAGGGTTGTTCCGGTGCGTTGGGCGATGTTGGCCAGGTGGCAAAGCAGCACACTGCGGTGACCTTCTTCGACCGAGGCTGTAACCGTTGCATTTCCCCGCACACTTTCGATGAAGTTGCTCAAGTGGTACATGTCAGCATTGCCGCTGGCGCTCACCGTATTGTTTGGATCAGCCTTGACGTTCGATTTGATTTCTTTGACCAGCTTGTTGGCCGTATCGAATACTTTGTAATCCCCACCGCCATAGTTGACCAGTGTACCTTTGTCTCCATAGATGATGAAGCCACGGCCACTGCCTTCGATAGGGTAGGAGTTGCAACTGCGGCCTTCCCAGGTGATGGTTTTGTTGTTGCCAAATTCAAAGGACGCAATTTGGGTATCGGGGGTTTCCCAATCGTCTTTAAAAGCGTAGCGCCCACCTGCCGAGGTTACCTTGGTCGGGAAGTCGACCCCTAGGAACCAGCGGCAGCAATCGATCTCGTGGTTGCCATTGTTGCAGGCTTCACCTGTACCCCAATGCCAAAACCAATGCCAATTGTAGTGTACCAAATTGTCTTGGAAAGCCTTACGCGGTGCGGGGCCTTGCCATAGGTCAAAATCCAGGGTAGCGGGCACCGGGATGGATTTTCCTACCCCAATCGATTTGCGCGAATTGGTGTACCAGGCTTTGGCCATGTACGGGTTGCCAATCAAGCCACCGCGCACTTCTTTTACGGCTTCGATCAGGGTAGGGAAGGAGCGGCGCTGGCTGCCTACCTGGACAATTTTGCCGTATTTTTTTTGCGCTGCGATGAGCATTTCACCTTCCTGGGGATTGTGGCTGCAAGGCTTCTCAACGTAAACGTGTTTGCCGTTGGCCAGGCCAAGCAGGGCCGCAGGAGCGTGCCAGTGGTCGGGTGCAGCGATGACCAGGGCATCGAAGTCATTTTTGCTGACCAACTTGCGGATGTCTTTTTCTACCGTGGGCTTCCGAGCGGCATTTTTGACCGCGTTCAAACCTCTTTTGATTGCCCCATCTTCCACATCGCAGAGGTAAGCTACCTCCACACCGGGAATTTCAGCAAATTTTTCGGCGTGGTAAGCCCCACGACTGTTGACCCCCATTACGGCGACCACTACTTTATTGCTGGGTGCATTTTTGCCGAATACCGGAAAATTAAGGATAGTTAACCCTCCTGCGCTGGCAATTGAGGCGTTTTTGATGAAAGTTCTGCGCTTCATAAGGTAATGTTTTGTACATTAAAAACTATTGGCAATCAAAGAACGGTAACGTATGCCAGTCGATTTACAATTTCACCACCAGAACTCCGCCCTGATTGTCCAAGGTATACTGCTGTTGGCTCGTTTTGCCCTTGTAGGTGACGGTGATGGTGTAGTCCCCGCAAAAACCGCGCAATTTACTGACCCCGTCAGGCGCTGTTTTTCCGTCAAAATTTGTCCACCAGGTTTTGCTTACCAAATCTGTAAAGGCTTTTCCATGCTTGCGCAGGGTCCAATCTCTATTCCACAAAGCAGCTGCGGGGAACCAGTGTTGCGCCTCCCAGAAACCCCATTGCAAAAAACCAACCGTAGTCGGATGACTAAAAACGGCAGTCATAAAATCCGACAAGTACCGCGCTTTCAAGTCATCGTCGTTGCTGTTGATGTCGAACTCGGATATTTGAATCGGTAAGCCCAATTCGGCGAAACGATTCAGGCGTTCGATTACCTTGGGTATGGCCGGAGGCGTGCCACCAATGTGTCCTTGCTCACCGATGGCATCGATGGGCGCTCCGTTTTCCTGGAGGAATTTTACATTGTTGTAAAAAGCTTCGCTGGCAGCATTGGGGCCTTCGCCATGAAACATGGTATAGTCGTTCAAAAACAGTTTGACACCTGGTGCTCCGGCGCGGGCAGCTTTGAACCATTTCACCATTTCCTCTTTACCCAACAGATCCAGCCAATCGTGGTGCGCGTAGGGTTCATTGACGACATCCCATTCCGTGAACTGGCCCTTCATTTTGCTGAGCTGTTCCTCGATGTGACGAAACACCAGCGCACGCAAAGCGGCCGTGTCGTTTTTCAGTTCAGCCACAATTTTCGGAGAATGTTGGAAAGATGGCCAAACCATCACGTGTCCACGCACTGGAATTTGATGGGCTTTTAACCACTGGATTCCCTTGAGGGTTTGCTCGTGTGGATTGTGCGGATCCGTCCACGCCGACCACTTCATTTCGTTTTCCAGCACCACCTGATTGAAATATTTCAGCAAGGTATCGCGGTAGATTCTTGACTCTGGGCGCAGGGTATCCAGGAGCCGTTGAGTATTGGTCGCCGTGCCCCAATTGAAAGCAATACGTTTCATCCGAACGGCAACTTGAGCGCCGGGGACGGGTTTTCCACTGGCGTCAATCACCTTGATGCTCAAATCACCTTTGCGGTATTTTTCAATGCGTTCGGCAGCAGCACTACGCCAGGGGGCATCGGGTTCACTGCCTTCGTACCGGACAAAGCTGCGCGGCAAATCGCTCAGTTTTACCCCTGGACCATAGTTCAAAAAGGTCACCGGTCCTAGTTCGAAGCGTTGTGCATAGGTGTCGAACTTGAAAATCAGACGTACATCAGCGGGTTTTACATCTTTGGTAAGAACAAAGGGGAGACTGGTTTCTGTCCATTCTTTTCCAACAGATACCCCTCGTTCGAGGTAAGATGGCCACTGGTATTTTCCATTTACCAACTGGTCAAAACGAAATTCAAACGAGGCTTCTCCCGTTTCGCGGGTGCTCTCGAGGCAACGCGCTTTGAATGAAATCCAAAGCACGTC